>Ga0206861_1010_pt1 | contig 71674 bp, 61 predicted proteins | sample Alteio_BWOrgCont_45_FD_152617 | JGI IMG/M metagenome (GOLD analysis project Ga0206861, IMG submission 152617) | Enriched cells from forest soil in Barre Woods Harvard Forest LTER site, Petersham, Massachusetts, United States -... | ecosystem: Environmental > Terrestrial > Soil > Temperate forest >... | reverse complement strand
AATTCCTCTTCCAATTCCTCTAGAGGCTCCTGTAACTATTACGGTTTGATTTTGTAATAACTTCATAGTAATTATTTGGTTACATGGCAAATCAAATATTTGCCTATTTTTGGTTGTCAAAAATAGCATAAAAAGAGCCCATTGCATGAAAAAATATTTAGCCCTATTAGTATGTGTCAGTTTCTTTTCGCTTACTAAGGCGCAAAGCTTCGAATTTGGTGTTCGTTACCTGGCTACAAGTAACTGGTTCTTTAATTCGAATGTTACCAATTCGGGCGGTGGGCCAAATGCTACATCTGAAGATTATAGCGCGGCTTATTCTTATACATATGGTTTGCATTTGGCATACAACTTTACCGACCATAGCGGTATAGAGACCAATATTATGATTGCATCTCTATCGCAAAACTATACAGGTACCTTTTCACAAACTCCCGGTCAATTAACCACTGGCGTATTTTATTACCCTGGTGGCGATTATAAGTCTACTACAACACTTAACGAAATACAAATACCTGTAATGTTCCGCTTTTTATCAGGTAACGGAGCCTATGCTGAAATTGGCCCCCAAGTTGAATTAGTAGGTGATGCTAATTATTCAGCTACTTACAAACAGGGCCCGGTTTCTTCTTATAATTCCGACGTAAAACAGTATTATTCATCAACTTATTTTTCGGGTGTGCTTGCTTTTGGTAATAACATCAGGTTATCGCATTCATTCTTCTTCAATATTAACCTGCGCCTTATATACGACTTTAGTGACCTGAAGGGTGTTGATGCGCTGGGTCAGAACTTAAAAGATCCAAGTCTGTATCAAAGTGGTAATATACACCAGATGTATGGAAGCTATGCCGCAACCAATGCTGTTTCGGCCGCATTTGGTATAGGTTTTGTTTACCGTATTGGCCACGATTTTTAAACCAATTTACTATGAAATTTACGCAGATTCCTTACGAGCGTCCTGATATAGACGCGCTGAGCAAGCGCATGAACGCACTTATTCAGGAGTTTAATGATGCTAACGAGCAGAAACAATTTGAAGCGATAACGGAGATCAATAAACTTCGTAATCATTTCGAGACCATGTTTTCTTTCGCAAGCATACGCTATACACAAGATACATCGAACGCACAGAATCAGACTGAGCAGGATTTTTTCGATAATAACGAGCCTGCTTATACCGGAATGGTAACTGCATTCTACAGAGCCCTTACCCAATCGAAATACAGGACTCAGTTAGAAGCTAAATTTGGCAGGCAGTTATTCAGCATTGCAGAGATGAAGCTGAAAACATTTTCGCCAGAAGTAGAAGCTGATCTGGTACTCGAAAATCAATTAGGCAGTGAGTACACCAAACTTATTGCATCGGCTCACATTCAGTTCGATGGAAAGGAATTGAGCCTGTCAGAACTTTCTCCTTACCTCAGTTCATTCGACAGAGATATTCGTAAGAATGCCAATATTGCCAAGTACAAGTTCTTTACTGAGAAGACCGCCGACCTTGATCGCATATATGATGGGTTGGTAAAGCAACGTACCAAAATTGCAAAAAAACTTGGCTTCAATTCGTTTACAGAATTGGCATACATGCGATTAATGCGCAGCGATTATAATGCTGATATGGTGAAGAATTACCGTGAGCAAATACGCAAATATGTGGTGCCACTGGTTACTGAATTAAAAACCAAACAAGCAAAACGTTTGGGCTTAGATAAGTTGAAGTATTACGACGAAGCCCTTTTGTTTAAGACAGGTAATGCACGCCCTAAAGGCGATGAGAAGTGGATGTTGAGCAAAGCCAAGCAAATGTATGATGAACTTTCGCCTCGCACCTCGGAGTTCTTTAAGTATATGATGGATAACGAATTGATGGACTTAGTATCGAGAAAGAATAAAGCAGCAGGTGGGTATTGCACTTTTTTAAATGATTACAAGAGCCCATTCATATTCGCGAACTTTAATGGTACTATGCACGATGTTACTGTGCTTACCCATGAAGCAGGTCATGCTTTCCAGGGATATTCGAGCCGCGAATATTCGGTGCCTGAATATTATTTCCCTACCTACGAAGCCTGCGAAATACATTCTATGAGCATGGAGTTTTTGACCTGGCCATGGATGAAATTATTCTTTGAAGAAGGAACGGATAAATTTTTATTCGAACATTTATGCGGCGCATTGCAGTTCCTACCATATGGTGTAACGGTTGATGAATACCAGCACTGGGTGTATGATAACCCCGATGCTACTCCTGCGGAAAGAAAATTACAATGGAGGAATATTGAAAAGAAATATCTGCCGCACCGCGATTACGAGGATAACGCATTCCTGAACGAAGGTGGTTTCTGGCAACAACAAGGTCATATTTTCCAAAGCCCTTTCTATTATATCGACTATACACTGGCACAGGTTTGTGCATTGCAATTCTGGAAACGATCGAACGAAGACCGTAAACAGGCTTTGGTAGATTACCAGGAATTATGCAATGCAGGTGGAAGTCAATCGTTCTTAGAGTTGGTAAAATTGGCTAAACTTACGTCACCATTTAAGGATGGATGTTTGGAAGGTGTTACTGCTGAAGCGGGTAAATGGATACGTTCTATTAATGACAGCAGCCTGAACTAAATAGCTTCGGCTACTATAAAGGTACTGCCTCCTACAAAAACAAGGTCGTCTTTTGTTGCATTTTTCTGTGCGGCATCTAATGCTTCTTTAACTGTAGCAAAACAATTGCCATGCAAATTGTAGTTGGCTGCGACGGTTGCTAATTCATTCTCAGGTAATGCCCTGGGAATATTTGCCTTGCAGAAATAGTAAGTCGCATTTTTAGGAAGCAAGGCTAAAACTTTATCAGGTTCTTTATCATTCACCATGCCTATTACAAAATGCATGTGTTTATATTTTACGGTTGCTAATTGCTTAATAACTTCCTTTATTCCTGCTTCGTTATGGCCTGTATCGGCAATAGTAAGTGGGGAAGTGGAAATGGTTTGCCATCTGCCCAACAGTCCAGTCTGTTTAATAACATTAGCAATGCCACGCTGCATGCTATCTTGGCTTATCTTATATCCAGCATTATTAAGTACATCAATAGTTGAGAGCACGGTGCAAATATTTTTCTGCTGGTACGTTCCGTTTAGCTCGGAATATAATTCAGTCTGATAAGCGGTGCCATTTTTTGCAATATCCATTACCAGATAAGGTGTATTGCCTTTACTAACCGTATACATATTGCTAACACTATAAATCGTATCTGCAAAGCAGATGGGGGAGTTGAGCTCTTTTGCTTTTGCCTCGAATACAGGTTTTGTTTCACTTTGTGTTTCGCCAATTACCACAGGCTTACCGGGTTTAATTATACCTGCTTTTTCGGCTGCTATCTTTGGCAACGTATCACCCAATAGTGCCACATGGTCAAAGCTTATGTTGGTTATGACCGAAACTATAGGGTCCACAATATTGGTAGAATCGAGCCTGCCGCCAAGTCCGGTTTCAATAACCGCAATCTCGCACTTCTCTTTTGCAAAATACCAGAAGGTCATTGCCACGCTCAATTCAAAAAAAGAACAATCCATTTGTTCGATGAGCTCTTGGTGGGCGTTTACAAAGTCAACCACATCTTGTTCAGGCATGGGTATGCCATTTAGTTTTATCCGCTCTCTGAAATCTTTTAAATGAGGGGATGTATGCAACCCTACATTTTTATATCCTGCACTTTGTAATATAGATGCTAAGTAATGCGAAGTAGAACCTTTGCCATTGGTACCTGCAATGTGTATAACAGGAAACTTTGTTTGAGGGTTACCAAGCGCATTGCAGAGTTTAATAATATTATCGAGTCCACCTTTATAGGCAATGCTGCCAACCCTTTGGAAAATAGGTAAGCGTTTATACAGGTAGTCTACTACTTCGCTGTATGTTTTCATGTGTACCCTTATCTGAAAATACCTGTGAATTTTTCTCCGGCAGTATTTATCCAACCACGGAACATAGAATTGGTATTGAACGGAGCCGATATATTTCCCTGTGCATCTATGGCTACCAATCCGCCTTCACCACCAAGCAGTGCTACTTTCTTCAATACTTCCGCCGTGGCTTGTGTAAGGGCAAGTCCTTTGTATTCCATAAGGGCCGATATGTCGTAAGCTACCACATTACGAATGAAGTATTCACCTTCACCGGTGCACGATACGGCGCAGGTTTTGTTATTGGCATAGGTACCCGCGCCAATAATTGGTGAATCGCCTACACGGCCGAATTTTTTATTGTTAATGCCACCCGTCGAAGTAGCCGCTGCAATATTCCCCTGAGAATCTAACGCTACGCAACCAACGGTGCCATGTTTCTTGGTTCCTTCCGGTATACCATCACCCGCCCACGAATTGGTGGTAGGGTCATCCTTAGTTGCTAACCATTGTTTGTGTCTTGTATCATCATAAAAGTACGACGGGTCAACAATTTCAAGGCCTGCTTCTTTTGCGAATTTCTCGGCACCTGCACTGGCCAATAAAACATGCTTCGATTTTTCCATGATTGCACGCGCCGCTGAAATGGGATTGCGTACAGTATGTACTTCTGCTATAGCACCTGCTCTCAGGTTTTTGCCATTCATAATGGCGGCATCCATTTCGTTTATACCATCGCTATTAAATACTGAACCTTTACCGGCATTGAACAATGGACTATCTTCTAATACACGCACCGCTGCCTCTACCGCATCAATGGCCGAACCATCTTTACTTAATATATTGTAGCCCGCCTGCAGGGCTTCCGAAAGTTTGTCATTAAATTCTTTTTCTTTTTCGGGGGTAACCGTGCCTGTCATAAGGCTGCCTGCACCACCGTGTATCGCTATCGCGTAATTTCCCATAGATATGCTAAAAGGAGATAATTTTTAAGCCTGTCAAAAGTATGAAATTTTATCGCTACAGATTTGTATTTTCGTAGGGTGAAAAAAATATTTCTTCCCTTTCAGTACCTGCAGTATTTAATGCGTGCAAAAACGTTGCATGGCACACATTCTGCTTTTGTGTATGAGTTTTATCAAAAGGTTATTGACGGCGACCGCGAGTATTACGATTTCGCTCCTATTGAGCATCTTAGATCCATGTTGATCCAGTCTGATGAAGAGATTAATGTAGTTGATTTTGGAGCGGGAGGTGATGGGAAGCACTTCGACAAGCTCAGTGTGGCACAAAGAAAAGTGAGTGACATTGCTTCACGGTCTGCCGTACATGCTAAGCAAGGGCGAGTATTATTTAGGTTGACAAATTTTATGCAGCCTAAAACCATGCTCGAAATTGGCACATCGTTAGGTATTAGTTCTCTGTATCAAGCCAAGGCTTGTCCTAAGGCTAACTTCATAACTATGGAAGGCAGTCCCGAAACGGCAAAGCTAGCTTCTAAGAATTTTCAATTGCTGAAGGCAGGTAACATAAAACAGGTAATCGGCAATTTTGACGAGACTCTGCCGCAAGTATTAAAGACAATCACTTCACTCGATTACGTGTTCTTCGATGGTAATCATAAAAAGGAACCTACACTCAACTATTTTAAACAGTGTTTGCCATTGGCTACCGATAATAGTGTATTTATATTCGACGATATACGATGGTCGCCGGGTATGTATAGTGCCTGGCAAGAGATAATAAAAGAACCCAGTGCTACTGCCACTATCGATCTTTTCTCATTTGGCCTTGTATTCTTCCGCAAGGGGCAGGTAAAGCAACACTTTACGCTTAAGTATTAAGCAATTGTGCCGTTTTGGTATATTCGCATATTATTAGAGGCTATGGAAAAGATAATCGAACTTATCGGAATAAGTAAAGTCTATAAAATGGGTGTAGAGACCATTAACGCTCTGCATTCCGTTAGCCTCACCATTCACAAAAACGAATATGTTGCTTTAATGGGTCCTTCGGGTTCAGGTAAGTCAACATTAATGAATGTGCTTGGTTGTCTAGATACTCCAACTAGCGGACAATATATATTGAATGGTATTTCGGTAGATAAAATGTTGGATAACGACTTGGCCGATGTGCGAAATAAGCAAATCGGTTTCGTGTTCCAGACTTTTAACCTTTTGCCTCGTTCAACAGCTTTAGATAATGTTATGCTGCCGATGATATATGCTGGCACCACCAAACAACAGCGTAAACAGAGGTCAGAAGAAGTATTGCAACAAGTGGGCTTAAAAGGTCGTATGATGCACAAGCCAAACGAACTATCGGGCGGACAACGCCAGCGTGTAGCAGTTGCCCGTGCCTTGGTCAACCACCCTGCAATTATCTTGGCCGATGAACCCACAGGTAACCTTGACTCTAAGACCTCAGTAGAAATTATGGGCTTGTTTGAGGATATTCATAAGAAAGGAAATACAATCGTTCTGGTTACACACGAGGAAGATATTGCCCGTTATGCTCACCGTATCATCCGCTTGAAGGATGGTGGTATTGAGTCTGATGAGATCAATACCAATCCGGTATTGGCCAACGCTAATTAGGTTTTTGTCATTCTGAGCGGAGCGAAGAATCTATTCCGCTCCCAATTTTCACTATTCACTTTTAGTTTTTAGCTTAATTCGGCACAATCCTTTGTCCGCCGGCTGGCGGATGTCATTTCCTATCGTCATTTCTTCTCACCTCACGTGCCGTTACTTTGTTGAATTCCGTATATTAGCGATAGAAAAGCCACTTTACCAATTACTAAATGAAACCTTTGATTTTAGTTTTCTCTATGTTAATTATTGGAGGATGTCTGAATGGCAGGAAAAATGGTTCAATAATTACATATTGGCCAAATGGCAAACTAAAGCAAGAAGCACCTTATACTAATGATACTATAAATGGGGTGTTGAAAGAATATAATAATAATGGAGAGCTACAGAGAGAAGTTGTTTACAAGAAGGGTGTTAAAGTTGAAGAAGATAGTGTTACGGAAGTTTATGATACCACAAAGTTGAGGAGTGAATTATTCTTTACAAAGCATGATTTATCGAATGTCAATTCAATCCTAATTGAAACATATAAGAAGGGCTCTTATTTTTCTGTTTTAATAAATAGAGAATATAATAAAATTGAAACTAAGGATAATATTAATAAAACTGAATGGCCATATAAGGGTTGGGGGTTTACCTTGAGAGATAAGATTGATATTCAATATGATTACCGTTTCTTCTTTAATGAAGGCAGGGATACAGTTAAGTATGATTTAAAGGACATGAAGTTTAAAGTGGTATGCATTGGAGGTCTTGTAATTAATGGTAATAATAGTACCAGTAGACTAGTTCGCTCTAATCTTTTAGGAGAATATAAGTTAAATGGTGTAAAATTTGATGGAAGTAATATTTACTTTAAGTAATCGAATAAGTTATAGTCCTACTTTATCACCTCCAACTTCTCTTTCTTCAATCGCTCATTAATAGGTGCTAATTCTTTTTTCACGACTTCCCATCTTGGCCAAACTTTATTGTAGATGTCATCGTTTAGTTTTACAGCATCCATACATTGCTGGGTAGGCTGTGCATCAGCTCCCTGCAGGCTGTTAAACAATATCATAAACTTCTGGTCGAGGTCGCCCAGTTTAAGTGAGTCGCAGCTTTGTATATAGCTTTTCAGGTTTTCTGTTAATGGCGATTTTGTTTTAGGTAAAAGCGCTTTAACTTGTTTCCTTACTGATTCAATTTCTGTTAGAGCAGCTATTAGGCTGTAGCGGTCTTTGTAACAAACCATTGATAATAATAGTTGTTGCTTTAATGCCATTGATGAAATATTTACACGCGGATCCATAACTACGGCGAAGAATTGTGAATACTTTTTGCCATCTACACGCAAGGTTACGGTATAGGTATCAGGTATCACCCATGGCGAGGTAGGAGCAGGGGCGGTTTCGCCAACTACAGCCGATATTGGATATTCGGCCGGTACATTTAGCGGAGGTAAATGCATATCCCACAAAAAGCGATGCGAGCCTGAATCAGCTGAAAGTATTTGCTGCGGCCTGATCCAGTATAATGGAATATTTACAGCCGGTATTTTGTACATACTATCCAAGCTGCTGTAATGACGTAATACCTTGCCTGTAAAGTCAGAAATGTCGAGCGTTACTTCTCCTTTAGCTTTAGCAGACAGATAATAATCTATCATAGCACCATCTGGTGGATTTTCTCCCGCAGGTTCATCTTTAGGCATAGGAGTATCAGGGTACATATCCCAACGTACACGGTATGTGTTCTCAGGCTTGTATAATACAACAGGCTGCTTCACCGTTTCTGCTGTCATTTGTCGGAGTGGAGTGATATCATCTAATATCCAAAACGAGCGGCCGTGTGTAGCCACAATCAGGTCGTTGTCTTTTATCGTCAAATCACGAATAGATGTACATGGCATATTCAAGCGCAATGATTGCCAGTGGTCTCCATCATCAAACGACACATAAGTCATTCGTTCAGAGCCTGCAAACAATAAGCCATTACGAATTGGGTCTTCTTTCACTACGTTAATAGGGTCATTAGGTAGGCCATTCACAATCTCTTTCCAGGTTTGTCCGCCGTCGGTAGTTTTATAAATATGCGGATGCATATCATCAAGCTTTATGCTGTTAACCGCTGCGTAGGCACAATTAACATTGCTATGGCTGGCATCTATCAGGCTTATTTTATTCCAGCTTGTTAAGCCTGCAGGAGTAGCATTGGTCCATGTTTGTCCTCCGTTGTGTGTTACTTGTATCAGTCCATCATCGGTACCCGCCCAAATGGTATTACTGTCTAGCGGAGATGGTGCTAGGGTGTATATCACTCCACGCTGTGGCATTTTCTTCATCGAATCGGCTGCATACACGCCAATATTCTGTGGTACATCATAAATGGTGCGTGTTAAATCAGGGCTAATAGTTTGCCATGAGTTGCCACCATCGCGTGTTTTAAATACTACGTTACCCGCAAAGTACAACGTCTTTTTATCGATAGGCGAGAATACGATTGGTGCAGTGCGCAAGAAACGATACTTACCCCAGCGTGTTGCATCAGGTGAAATGTCTTGTGCCTGGCCAGTGCGCTTATCATATTTGGAGATCTTTCCTCCGTAAACAATATTCGGGTCAAGCGGATCGGCAACCACATAGCCATATTCTTCGGCTGCAACCGGATGCCAGTCACGCATAGTTACCCCGCCATCATTACCACGAGATGCGATACCTACTGAACCACTCTCTTGCTGGCCGCTGTATACATTATATGGGAACGCATTGTCGGCAGTAACGTGATATAGCTGTGCAGTAGGCTGGTTATACCACGAGCTCCATGTCGCTCCATCGTTAACTGTTATACAGGCTCCCTGATCTCCTGCTAATAGCATTATATCAGTATTGTCGGGGTTTATCCATAACCTGTGCGAATCATCACCTCCGGGTGCACCTTTATAACCCTTCCATGTTTTTCCACCGTCAATGGATTTCCATACTACCACGTTAACATCGTATACTATATCTGCATTTTTAGGGGCGGCTTTGATTTCAGCAAAATCATCACCGCGGTCCCATAGGCGAACATCATCGCTTAATAATATCCAAGTATTACCTCCATCATCGCTGCGGTATTCTCCTCCGCCTTTTCTCGAATCAATAGTTGCGTATAGGCGGTTATGGTTGCTAGGTGCAATGCAAAAGCCTATTCTACCCAAGCCCATTTCGGCAGTTGGTAATCCACCTTCTAATTTTTTCCATGTATTGCCTCCATCTTCCGATTTATAAAGGCCGCTGTTCTTGCCCGAGAAATAGCCATTCTCCCAGGGTGCATTACGTGCCATAAAAATATCGGCATAAACTATCTGTGTGTTTACAGGATCAATAGCAACTTGTATTGCCCCACTGTTCTCATCTATGTATAATACTTTCTGCCAGGTCTTTCCTCCATCAGTAGTGCGGAATACACCACGTGTTTCATTTGGTCCATAAGGATGGCCTAACACAGCTGCAAAAACTCTGTTCTCATCTTTCGGGTCAACAGCAAGGCCGCCAATCTGCTGGGCATCATCAAGCCCCTGGTGTGTCCATGTTTTACCCGCATCGGTTGATTTATACATGCCATTACCTACTGAAAGGTCTGGGCGCTGTATACCTTCGCCACTGGCTACATAAACTATATTAGGATTCGAAGGAGCCACTGCCACATCACCAATAGAACCGGTAGGCATAGAATCGAAAATAGGGTTCCAGGTACGTCCATAGTCATCGGTCTTCCAAACCCCGCCATTGTTAACGCCTATATAATATACATTAGGTTGTTGTGGCACACCGCATGCGCCAACGGTACGTCCGCCACGGTAAGGGCCAATCATTCGCCACTTCATACAATTGAATAACGACGGATTGTAAGGCTGTGCAAATAAAGTATTAACCGAAAGAAATAGAGCCAATACAGAGAGTGTTCTGATGAGCGAAGTATTCTTCATAACATAAGTTTATAAAACAATATTAGCAGGACAGGTTTTAGTTTCCTCCGCCTCCGTTACCACCATTGTCAGTCTCGAATTTGCGCAGGAAGATGGTTTTCTTATTTGAAGTAGAAACACCGAATGTGTATTTACCTTTATCCGTCTTCTGTTCGCGCTTATCAGACTTCAAAGCCGATATTGAGTTGGTGAAATCGTTATTAGAAGAAAGCACCTGCATAAATCCGTTCACATAGTTAAAGTAATACCAGTGCTGAGGATCAAGCTCTATGTAAATATTTATTTCATCAGCACCACGTTTCTTCTTGAACTCGATCTTGCCATCGCACATTTTGTTTACCATGGTTTTGCCAACGCTACCTACGCCAATCTTTCCTTCTGAAACATACGAACGTGTTTGGTTGTTCCACTTCAGGTCGAGCTGGCTAAAGAAAAGTGATGATTGAAGGTCTTTTGGTATTTTCTTAGCTGTTCCATAAAGCGTTAACTGCGATATAAGTTTGTCTGCTTCATCTTTACCCAATAATTGGTGCAGATTCTTTTGTACATCGCCCTTACTCACATCAATCGGTTTCAAACTTCCCATATTCGTAAAGTCAGCGGCCATTTTATCCAATGCTCCATCATCAAAGAAGAAGTTGAGCAGTACCATTACCTTAGCTTCTATTGAATCGCGCACCAGGTAATCACTTATGTTACCAACGGTCTGCATATCTATATTACCATAATCAGGGCCAAGATCCATAATACCTTCGCCGTATAAAATACAGCGGCGTGTATCTAAGCTCACATAATTACCGGGTAATGATTGCTCTATTAATTTCTCAGTACTTGCAATACGATATTGTTGTGAAGGTTTATCGTATGCCAGGTAACCGCTATCAGGTAATACCACTATATCTTTTTTACCATTAACTAATGGCGACAAGAATGCGCCATACATGTGCAGCGAATCGGTTGTGGCCAGTATAGGCGAAGATGCAAGCGGCGCGTTGGTTTCGTTCACCGGGCGGCCATTAATGGGTATTTGCACATTATTAGGGTCAATTTGCGATGAGAACTTCACCCAGGCAATCTTTAGTTCATTACACTCATGCACTATACGTGCTTCTCCGTTAAACGAAAGGAAGGGATTGGTTGCTTTAAGTGTTACAGCACCCTGATAACTGAAATAGGGGCTCAGGTTAAAATGCGCGGTATCGGCAATGGTACTATTGGCAACCGTTTGGTGCGTAGTATCTACGTGTATGTTGCTAAAGTAAATTGCTTTTTTGTTCTTGTTCTCATCCACGTAATCATAATATCCTGAACCACTATAGTTCTTACGGGATGTTATACTTAGATCAGCATTATATAAATGATGGTATTTGGTAATAGTATTGGCTGTTATTTCAGCGCGTACAAGCGGTTCCATTACAGCATTCTTATGCACCAGTATTTTTCCGCTGTCGGGCACAATCTGCGCATCAGCAACATTAATGAACGGAACTTTATGGGCTGTTATAAGGAAGTCTTTTATACTGTATCGTGCAGAAGGAGCAATAAATTGCAGCGAATCCTGCTTCGGATCGGTAGATATGAATTTAGCTCCTGAGAATTGTAATTCCTTACCCTGCACTTCAACTTTTTGTGTCTTGCTCGAACTCAGTTCAAGTTGATCCTGATTCATGTACCATTTAAACTCATCCATGTAAGCTATGTATTCATTTTCAGGAAACTTAACTACAGAACCACCACCATTCGATTTGAATTCACCCATTTGAGTTTCAAAGTCAATTTCTGAATTCATGTTGTTTGTCGCAAAAGCGATACCTGAGTTATCGGTTGCTTCTAAACTAAAGTCGGCAGTATCGGCATTGAACTTATGTTGCTTAAAGCGAATGAACTTAGAGGTTAAGCTGGCCTTTAAGAAATCTATTTCACCATTACCTGAAAGCAGGTCAGGGGTAAGGCTCATCATACCGTGGAATATACTCTCGTTCGTATAAATAAAGAAAGGAGATTTAACGTCGTTAATGGCCATGTGGTCTTGCTTTGGCATCCAATGTTCATACACGCTATCAGCAGTTACCGGGGGGAATTCGGGCGGCGACTTTTGTTCGTTGACGACAAATTTATTTGCCGTAGCGTTCATCGAATCAGGATAGAACCTAAAGTTATTTGACTTCGATACAGATGTAACATAGTTGACTGTACCATCGCCTGTTAGTCCGTTATTATTAAGTCGCAGCTTGCTGAAGAACTTACCCTTACCATTATAAAGAGTCATGCCATCAGCCGGAGCATCGTGTACAAATCCTAAAGAGTAATCAGGTTGCAGCTTAAGTGTTTCACGCAGGTCAGGTGTAATATCAGCTGAAGCGAAAGTTCCGCTAAAGTGCAATCCGGCATTGGTAAACCTGTTCAAGCTATCAATAACAAAAGGATCGAGTTTAAAATAGAAGTTGTCTTTTTTATAAACCCCACCTTGTACGGTTTTCTTATTATAAAATACAAATGAGTTGGTATCACTTGTTAAGATAGGGTATTGGTGAAATGGTTTTAATCCTGATTTGTTAAACGGCTGATCGAGTGCTATTTCTCCGCTTACGTGTTCAATAACGCTTTTAACCGGTACCAAATGGCGTTGCCCTCTAGAATCTGTTTCGTACGATTCAGCTTGTATACGAATAGAGTCAGTAGCATTCATCTTGATCTTAAAATCATCGTATTTAAATTCGAAATGCTTACCGTAGAAATCGAAACGCCCTGCATGCACATTACCACCAAAACTTGAATTACGATTTCTGTGCAGTATTACCTGTTGGTCTTTAGGATATATGTATACGTTCTCCGAATCACTCATCACAATAACCTTAATACCGTTCAATGTAATATCATTGCTTAACAGATCCAGTACTCCATTATCTACACCACGGCCCGGATTTTCAGAATGGTAATCGAGCACGTCATAATCCATTTTACCGGTCTTATTGCTTAAAAAGATTCCCAACCTTTTTTCAACATGTATCTTATCATTTGGTACGTCATAACTGAGCAGCCCAACTGTTGCCAGTTTCATAATACTGGGGCGCATTTCGTCAGATGTGGCATGCATATAACTGGCAATATCGCTAACTAAAAAATCGTTACCACCGGCAGCTTTTGAATACTGGGAAAGAGCGTAAATAATATTGGTGCCTGAGGCATCGGTAAATTTGTCAAATAGCTCAGGCCTGAAAAAATCCTGCGATTCAAAATCGGCGATACTTTGCGCAGCGCCTTCCAATACCCGTAATTCTATTTTAGGCTGGTCAATATCCCAGGCTAATTCTTCAAAGAACATATTTACCTTGTGATAGGTATCAAAATAAGGAGTCTGTGACAGGCCCTGGTCGCTTCTAATAAGTGAAAGATGCTTCTTAGCTATGTTGTATACCATTTGCACATCGGGGTGATAAACCGAATCGGTATCAGTTAAATGCATAACAATGCTGGCATCGTCTGCCATAATCTGGTCTTTGGTTATGCCATATTCAACTGAAGAAGCTATTAAGAAGGGTTTGCCATTGCGTTTGAAAATTAACTGTGCGGGCTCTGCTACCGTACCCGATCCTACAAAGCGCCTTCCGCGCATAGAGAAACCTCCGTTGTAAGTAACATCGGGTGTCAAGTTAGGAATAGCAAACCGCTTACCATACGATACGAAACGCGGGTATGTTTCTTTACCAACAGGTTCTGATATATCACGCTCAATAACTTTACCCATAAGTGATTTATCGAAATAAGTCTTGTTCCAGAATATTACTGAATCAGCAACAAAGCCACCCTGTTTGCAAATAACAGTGTAGTTACCTAACTCTCCGTAAACCGAATTGCCATCGAGACCCGTACGCACCCAGTCTACTTTCCCATGGCTGCCTATCCATGTGCCTGAATTTGGATAAAAGACACCTTGTGTCCCATAAATTACAATGGTATCGTTACGTTCGTTAGTGCATTTTAAATTCAACTTTGTAAAAACAACTTCCGGAACACTATCACTTTTAAAAGTGAAGTTATTATTGTTGGCACTCCATGTTATAGTAGGCGATTTGAACATTACATTCCCACTGAATAAATTATCACTCATAGTGAGGAACGTATTCAGGTTGTTGTATGGCCTTTGTTTCACCATTTTTTCAAGTGTCGCCATCCATTGATCGAATTGGGTTTGCGATAAACCTGTATTAACAAAGTTGAGCATGGCCGAAAGAAATACCTGATATGTAGGGTAGGACGGTATTTTCCTCGTGAGCATTTCGTTGGACATGTTATAGGTAGCTACGCGGGCATAATGTGGAAATGCAGGCGTCTTCCATTTCGCTACAAATGTTTGTATGAATTCTTTTACGTCCTTATGGTTCGACATAATAGAACCCATGTAGGTTTCCAGATCGCTGACAAATAGTACAGAGTCGGAATTGAATATTTTTATTTGTGCCTGTGATAATTGGGCGAATGATAAGAATGCGACAAGCAGGGACAGTTTTTTTATGAATTTCATTTAGGGAAGGAATGTATTATTTCAACAAATTCTTTTGCCTTTAGCGCTGCGCCGCCAATAAGTCCGCCATCAACATCAGGGCAGGCAAAAAGTTCCGCTGTGTTCTTTTCATTACAACTTCCGCCATAAAGTATTGATATTTCAGACGACACAGTGCCACCATATTTTTTCTCAACCAGCGAACGGATGAAATGATGCATCTCTTGCGCCTGAGCTGAGCTCGCGGTAAGACCCGTACCAATGGCCCATACCGGTTCGTATGCGAGTACTATTTTTTTGAATTCTTCAGCTGATAAATGGAAAAGGCTGTCTGTTATTTGTTCCTCCACTACTTTAAAATATTCATTGCTTTCGCGCTTCTCCTTTGTTTCGCCGATGCAAAATATAGGAGTAAGGCCATGTTTAAGAGTAATATCAGTTTTCTTTTTAAGCTCTTCGTGTGTTTCTTTGTAATAGCTTCTTCTCTCAGAATGGCCAATGATTATATAGTTTGCGCCAACTGATCTTATCATGGCCGCTGAAATCTCCCCGGTGTAAGCGCCTGCTTCTTCGTAAGCACAATTCTGCGCACCAATAAAAAGGTTCTTCAGACCTTTCGATGTTTCATGAAAATCGTGGATGTATAAATAGGGAGGCGCAATAATTTTAATTACAGATTCTGACTTATTGCTTTTAAACAACAGGTCTTTAATTTCATACATCAGCGGCACCGCTTCTGAATATGTTTTATTCATTTTCCAGTTGCCGGCTACTATCTTCTTTCTCATAAACTAATTATTTATTTAAGCCGTATGCGAGGATCTAATACAGCGTATATAATATCTACAATAATATTTATTAATACGAAAAGGATAGATGTAACAAGCACTACACCCATTACCACAGGCAGGTCGTAGCGTTCCAATGCTTCAATAACTTCTTTGCCTATGCCTTCCCACCCAAAAATATATTCTACAAACACAGCGCCTGCAATAAGGCTGGCAAACCAACCCGATATTGCTGTAACTACAGGGTTCAGGGCATTCTTTAAAGCATGTTTGGTTATTATTTTACGCAACTTGAGTCCTTTCGCATACGCAGTACGTATGTAATCATGCGAAAGCACTTCGAGCATGGATGCGCGTGTAAGCTGTACTATAATGGCAAGCGGGCGAATGCCTAAGGTAAGTGCAGGCAATATTAAATTCTTCAGGTCGAGGTAACGGCCATTACCGTAATCATCAATGGTATAAAGATTACCAACTGTATTAAGCCCTGTATATTTACTTAACACATGCCCGAAGAGCCATGCAAATATTAACCCGACAAAGAATGATGGGCCCGCAAGGCCCAGTACGGATAGAATTACCGATACTTTATCGAAAATGGAATCTTTGAGCAGCGCTGCTATTATACCCAGAAATATGCCAATGATGGAAGCGAATACAATTGCCGTAATAGCCAACACAGCAGTATTGGGCAGTGTAGAAGCTATTATATCAGATACTTTGCGTTTGGTTTGGTATGAACGGCGCAGGTAAGGATACTTTAGTACCACTACTTTGTTTTCTGAAACATGGAATAATTTAGTGTAGCTATCGTACTTATTGCTATCGAGGTAAATTGGACTGTCCTTCGCTTTGTCATTGTAAACAGAGATTGGGGATAAGTCATCCATATACATAGCAAACTGAGTACTCAACGGTTTGTCAAGCCCGAGGTCCTTATTAATAATTGCGATAGATTGCGCATCGGCACGCTGCCCCAGCATCAAGCGCGCAGGGTCGCCCGGCAATGCGTTGAATAAAAGAAAAACCAATACCAGTACCCCTAGTAGTACCAATACACCGTAAAACAACCTCTTAATAATAAATGTTATCACTATTTATGAAAGTATTGTGCGTTCAATGTTTTATAATCTGGCGTGTTATGGTAATGCCACATGGCAATAACAATTCCATCTTTTATCATCATAATACCAGGGTTCGACCGTATCATGGTTCGCAACTGGGTATCGTCGGTATTGTAAAACGGATACTCGGCATTTGTCTTTTGCTTGAACTTATTAATGTCATCTTCGCCGGAAGCTGTTAAGCAGAGTGATTTGATATTGTGCTTGGCACAGTTGGCTGTTAGGTCGTTTAGCTTTTTGGTCACTTCATCAGATACATTAGCCGCACTGATGTCATTCGATATGATAAATATGCAATATTCAGGATTGCTTAAAACACTATCCGTACAATTAACGCCGTCGAGGTTGGTAATATTAAAGTCGTGTATTTTGGCTTCTACACCTTTCTTTACTACTTCGGTGCGGTTGCTTACGTAGTCCCAATCGTTTTGGTAATTATCAGGGAACTTATCGAACTCTTTAGTTTCGCCGCTCTTCTTGTTTTTTAGGGTGTAGTAGTATTTCAGTACATCAGGTATTCCGCCTTTCATATCCTTTTTAATATCGGTGCCAACCTTGTAAGGGCGGAAATCGATAACCGGTAAATTGTTGTAACAATACCACGAGAACCAAATGGAGCCAACAGTAAATACAATAACCATTGCTTTTTCGAGCTTGGGTGAAAAGGCGGATGTAAAATTTTTGTGTCCAATAGCAATAATGGCTATAAGTAAAAGTAGTGCTACGTCTTTCCAAAAGGTTACCCATGGCGTCATTGGTATAGCGTCGCCAAAGCAACCGCATTCAAGCACCTTGTTATAGTGAGCTGTATAAAACGTAAGGAAGGTAAAGAACAGGTCCATCAAGAAAAGCATCCATAGTGTGAACTTTTTGAAAGCTCCTATCAGGCACATGAAACCAAGTATCATTTCTAATACCGGAATGAAACAGGCTAAAGGAAGTGAAAAAGGTATCGCCCATTTCCAGGCAGGGCCAAAAGCCTCAAAGTATTCGGTAAGTTTATATGAGAAGCCAAGTGGATCGTCGGCTTTTACAAAGCCAGAGAATATGAAGAGCGCCCCAACAAGAAATATGCATATTTTAACTAATGCCTTCATAGTTAGACCGCTTCAGTAAGACGTATTAATGCAAAAATGGAGTAATTCATCATATCGTAATAGTTGGCATCAATACCCTCCGATATTAGGGTTTGGCCTTTGTGATCTTCAATTTGTTTAATGCGTAAAAGCTTCATCAGTATCAGGTCGGTAAGCGATGAAACGCGCATTTCCCTCCATGCTTCACCATAATCGTGGTTCTTATCCTGCATCAGCTGGCGGGCATTCTTTGAATGCCTGTCGAAAAGCTCTTCAATTTCTTTAGCCGGCATTTCTATGCGACTATCATCCTTAAGTGAAAGCTGAATAAGTGCAATTACAGCGTAATTATATATACCAACAAAATCGGCATTTACATCCTCATCTATCTTCTTAGTGCCCTTTTCTTCTATGCTGCGTATGCGCTGAGCTTTAATAAATATCTGGTCGGTAATAGATGATAACCTTAATACGCGCCAAGCGGTACCATAGTCGTGCATCTTTTTAATGAAAATATCCCTGCAGGAGTTAACCGCAACATCGAACTGCGAGAGTGTTTTCTGCATAATTAAGCTAATAGGTGTTCAGGATTCAAAGATAACATTCGTAACCGATTATTGGTATATAAAATGCGGTAAATAATTTGTGCCGCAGGTATCTGAATTTGACCTATTTTTGGCCATATTTATCGAACATTTATTGGCTTAGTTTTTTCTGACACGAATTACACGAATTAAAATCAAGCAAAAACGCACTTGATATAAATGATGTAATAATTCGTGAAATTAGTGTCGGGGAGAGGAATTATTAATTAGAAAATTAACAATATGGCAAAGACGACAGAAATTAAAATAACCGTTGAGTTAGACGAAAATAACCTACCTATAAGTATGAATTGGTCAGCCAGTGATACGAAGCAAGGCGGTGCAGTAAAGGGCATGTTATTATCGATGTGGGATGACAAAGAAAAGAACTCGATGCACCTGCATTTGTGGACAAAAGATATGATGACCGATGAAATGAAGCAGTTTATGCACCAAACCTTATTGGGGCAGAGCGATACTATTAAACGCGCCCTGAGTGATGAAAAACTGGCAGCATCGCTATACGATTATGCGCACAAATTTGCTTTGGAATCAGGCATATTAAAAGGCGCTGAGTAAGATTTGAAGGTTGCCAATATTTAAGAATATTAGCTTTGGCTCTAATTTAATAGGTGAAAAATATGCCTAAAAGGAATAGTCTTCTGTGTGCCTTATTTTTAATAATCTTACTGTCATCCTGTTCTAATTCATTAAAAGAAAGGGTTGAAGGTGATTGGTACATAAATGAAATGGATTATTCTGATAGAAATATCACAAATAATCTATTATCAAATGGTATGACTCTTTACGTTCATGATTCCTGTTTTTTACCTTCAATATACGTTGTTGATAACCATACTATAAATGAGAAGGGAACTTGGAAGGTGTTTAAGCAAGGTAGTGATACTATGATTGAATTTATTACTACGAATCAAATAATGAGAGGGCTTTTTAAGATTAAGAGAACTTGGATGGAACCTGATAAAATAGGCGGTGGTTTAAATGTCTGGATGATTCTAGTATCAGACAAATTGAAGATAAAGTGCTATAAAGTTCCTACTGCAACTTTATTTTAAGAGGAAGCCGAATTAACGGTCAAAAGTCAATCTCATCCCCTTTACCGATTCATCAAACACGCCATCGGTGTAAACCAAGTTGCCATTTACAAACGTATGGGTAACCCTACTGTGGAAAGTTTCTCCTTCCATGGGTGCCCATTTGCACTTGTAAAGTATGTTCGATTGGTCCACCGTCCAAGTAGTATTCGTATCAACTAATATAAGGTCGGCAAAGTAACCTTTGCGCAAAAAGCCCCTGTTCTCGATATGGAAACAAGTAGCAGGTGCATGGCACATTTTTTCTACAATGGTTTCAATAGGAATTCTTTTTTCGCGCCAAAATTCCATCATCGCATTCAGCGAATGCTGCACCATAGGTGCGCCTGATGGGCAGCAAAAATATTCCTGTTCTTTTTCGCCATGTGTATGTGGGGCATGGTCCGTAGCGATGGTATCAATTTTGTTTTCGAGCAATGCCTTGAATAAACCACTGCGGTCATTCTCTGTTTTAATTGCCGGGTTCCACTTTATCCAATTACCTTTATTAGCGTAATCTTTATCGCTAAACCATAAGTGGTGAATACATACTTCGGCTGTAATTCGTTTTTTATCGAGAACCGTTTTGTTCTCAAACAGATCAGTTTCTTTTACAGTCGAAACGTGAACAATATGCAGGCGGGTATTGTGTTTTTTTGCAAGTTCAACCGCATGGGCTGATGACTTGTAGCAACATTCTTCGGTACGTATTAATGGATGACTTGATGGCGGTGGATTTTCTCCATATTTCTCACGGAACAATTTTGAGTTCTCCTCAATAATATGTTCATCTTCGCAATGTGCAGCCAATAGCGTAGGGCATTGGGCAAAAAGTTGTTCTACGGCTTCAGGCTTATCTACACACATATTACCTGTAGATGTTCCTAAGTAAACCTTTACACCGCATACATTTTTAGGGTCGGTCTTTAATACTTCGGCAAGGTTATTGTTCGAAGTGCCCATGTAAAATGAATAGTTGGCAAGAGCTTTTTCTTTAGCTATATTGAATTTGTCTTCCAGTAATTCCTGTGTAAGAACTGCAGGCACTGTATTGGGCATATCCATAAATGAAGTAACACCACCTGCAACCGCAGCCATCGATTCGCTATGTATATCAGCTTTATGAATTAAGCCCGGTTCACGAAAATGTACGTGCGTATCTATAATCCCTGGTAATAAGTATTTACCTGTAGCATCAATTATAGTTGTGTTTTCGGGAAAAGTAGCTATGCTACCTATATCTTCAATTTTGCCATTTACAATAAGCAGGTCGCCGGAAAAAGTCTTCCCTTCGTTAACCAATAAAGCATTTTTGATAAGGGTACTCTTACTTGCCATGTTTGCCAAAACGCATTTGTATAACGCCCCAGAAGGCTTCTTTAAATATGCCTTTGCTCATTTTAGATATACCTACTTCGCGGTCGATGAAGTTAATAGGTACCTCGGTAATTTTAAAGCCTTTTTTATGGGTAAGGTATTTCATCTCTATTTGAAAAGCATAGCCTATGAACTTAATAGTATCCAACGGAAGGGCTTCTAAAACTCTACGTCTGTAACACTTAAATCCGGCGGTGGTATCTTTTATATTTAACCAAAGTACGGTGCGCACATATACCGAAGCAAAGTACGACATTAGTACGCGTTTCATATCCCAGTTCTTTACATTCCCACCTTTCACATAACGTGAGCCAATAGCAAGGTCGGCGCCATTTACACAAGCCGCTTTTAAGCGTATAAGGTCTTCAGGGTTATGAGAGAAATCGGCATCCATTTCAAAAATAAACTCGTAGCTGCGAGCCAATGCCCATTTAAAACCAGCTATGTACGCTGTACCTAAACCTTGTTTACCTGCACGTTCAACTAAAAATAAACGGCCATTGAATTCCTTCATCAACTCTTTTACAATGGCAGCAGTCCCGTCCGGTGAGCCGTCATCAATAACAAGTAAATGGAAATCACCAGCCAGCGACATTACCTTACGGGTAATGTTTTCAATATTACCCTTTTCGTTATAGGTGGGTATTATTACAAGGCTATCTGACATGTTTTCGATTGAGCGTGATGCAAATATGTGAAATTAACTGGGGCATGAGGCAAATATTGTTCAACATAATTTTAAGTCAACCTGCGGTGATAATTTATCTGACCTATGTGATAATCAAGATGGGATAGTAAATGGGCCAAAAAATAAAACTTGGTTATATGCTCTTTGCCCAACAAATGCGCCGGAAAAGCAACACATTCTTTATCCAAATCACTGTCAGGTATAGCTTCTAAAGTTTTAATTACTGCCTTTTTAGTGGTCTCAATTTCTTTGAGCAGATCGGCTACAGGAATATTTTTATCCGAAAATTCTTTATCGCGGTTACGCACATAGCTAATATTGCCCATGTCGTTACCAATAAAATGCTGAAGGTTACCGCAAATATGCAGGCAAAGGTTACCACCCGAGTTCTTTATGCCCTCTCTTACCCTCCAAATACTCTCTTCGTTAGGGTATGATTTTATTTCTTCGGTGAGCTTATTCAGTTCTCTTTCAAAAATTTCTCGCAGGGTAGTTGTTATCATAATTCAAAAGTATAAAAATAATAACCCCTGCTTTGGGTGTTAACATATTTTAATAAAAACAGTAAGCTACGTGCAATTCTCTGATTGTCTTGTCGTCTTTACAACAAATCGGGCCTACGTTTTTTAGTGCGTTCTAACGATTGCTCGTGCCTCCAATCGTCAATCTGTTTCTGGTGGCCCGAGAGTAAAACGTCAGGTACTTTGAGTCCTTTATACTCTGCCGGACGTGTATATACGGGTGGCGCTAATAAGTTATCCTGAAAAGAATCAGATAGCGCCGATGTTTCATCGGACAATACTCCCGGTAATAATCTTATAATGGCATCGCAAAAAATGGCAGCAGGTAATTCACCGCCGCTTAGTACATAATCGCCTATAGATATTTCTTTGGTGATAAACAGTTCGCGTACCCGTTCATCAACCCCTTTGTAATGGCCACAAAGCAAAATAATGTTCTTTGCCATCGAAAATGTATTGGCCTTTGCCTGATTAAATACTTTACCATCAGGTGTTAAGTATATTATTTCGTCGTAGGTGCGTTGGGCTTTTAAATCTTCAATGCATTTAGCAATAGGTTCAATGGTCATAACCATGCCTGCACCACCGCCAAAAGGGCTATCGTCAACCTGCTTGTATTTGCCAATGCCATAATCGCGCAGGTTTATAAAATTCACTTCAACCAGTTTCTTTTCAATTGCTCTTTTTACAATAGAGTGCTGAAAAGGGCTTTCTAATAATCCCGGATGAAGCGTTATTATATCTATATGCATGTGGCAAAGGTAGCTTGTTTTCGTATTTCTGTAGTGGCAATTTTTATCCGGCAAACCATTAAAAAATTAATTGTACATTTATCCTTTACATTTGATTATCAACCCAAAACGAAAAGCTATGAAAAATTCCTCCATCACAATTATCGCATGCTTATTTAGTATAGCAGCATTTGCCCAGGCGCCTGCAGAAGGTCCGGGTACACAACCTCAATCACAGCAGCAACCACCTCCACAACAATACCAGCAACAGTATAACAACCCTCCGCCGCAACAAGATATGCACGGGCAACGAAATGAAAGTGGAAGGGATAAGATAGCTTATATTGATAATCATGGCCAACAAGCAACTACAACTGCTATACCTTATGCAGGAACATGCGATCCGCAATGGACAGCCCAGTGGAGAAAGGAAATGGCTGATGGCCATTTAGAGCATGATGGCAAGCTGTATCAGAGTTTTAGCTACCAGGGAGCTAATGGTGCTGCTTACCAAACCCGTATTGTAGCAACTGCTACCAACGACCCGATGAACCGTTTTACGGTTCGTTTTCAAAGCAAGCAAGCCGATGAAAGAGGAGAAAATGGTAACGATGGAAGATACCATGAAGATGATGGTTATCATGATGGTCGCGTAATTATTTTAGACTGGGACCATAACCCTTGGCAAGTAGATGTTTACTATTCGAACGAGAAGGGTATATATTTCATGTTTAGCCCTTTTCAACGATAGTATTAATAGCTTTAAGGGTCATTTGTTAGGTGTTACTTTTAGCAACTAACAAATGGCCTTTTTTTAGTACTTTTGCACACTTAAAATTGCATTCCCATGGAAGACATTCGTTACAACTGGACCAAAGAGCAAATAGCTGAGATATATAATACCCCTTTATTAGAACTTGTTTACCGTGCGTCAACCATTCACCGTAAGTACCATAACCCGTCTGAAGTACAAATAAGTTCGCTTATTTCTATCAAAACAGGTGGATGCCCTGAGGATTGTGCTTATTGCCCGCAGGCTGCCCGTTACAACACCGGTGTTAAGGTTCATAAGCTTATGAGCGTTGACGAAGTAAATGGTATTGCTGATAAGGCTCAAAGCATGGGTGCATCGCGCCTTTGCATGGGTGCAGCATGGAGAGAAGTACGCGATAACCGCGATTTCGACCAGGTGCTTGATATGGTAAAGGCCGTTAATGCCAAGGGCATGGAAGTGTGCGCTACCTTGGGTATGGTTACCCAGGAACAAGCTCAAAAGCTGGCAGATGCAGGCTTATATGCATACAACCACAACGTTGATACATCGGAAGAGAATTACGAAAGCATTATAACTACCCGTAAATACGAGGACCGTTTAAATACGCTGCATAATGTGCGTAAAGCGGGCCTAACTGTTTGCTCAGGTGGTATTATCGGCTTGGGCGAATCAGTTGAAGATCGTATAGGTATGCTTTTAACCTTATCGCATTTAAACCCACATCCTGAATCAGTGCCAATTAATGCATTGGTACCAGTTGAAGGTACACCATTGGGCGAAAGGCCATTGGTAGAATCGTGGGAGATGATACGCATGATAGCTACTGCACGCATAGTAATGGCAGATTCTGTGGTGCGTCTTTCGGCTGGCCGTGTACAAATGAACAGAGAAACTCAGGCATTCTGCTTTATGGCAGGTGCTAATTCTATATTTATGGGCGAAAAGCTTTTAACAACTCCAAATCCTGATGCGAATGAGGATATGAAGATGTTTGAAGTACTCGGCCTGAAGCCCCGTAAAGCTTTTCAATACGAAAAGCAAGAGAAAGCAGAAGCATAAATTTATATCCTTTATAATGGAGGAGAAGTATTTAAGGAAAGGTAGCCTAATTGCTATTGTAATAGGGTTTCCATTCGGGCTTATATTTACATTGTTTTGTAGTTATGAGTCTTTATTCCCACCATTAACTCAGCTTGTTTATATTTCTGATGGAGGTCATTTCTGGCGCGATTGGCCAATAATCATTCCATTATTCTTAGCCTTATTCGGTTTCTTATTATGGCATGCAGGTAGGCGGTCAGTAAAATCTATTTTATATAAAAAATATGGCATAGTCAGGAGGTCGATAAATACATCAATATTTATAAATACGATTCTATTCTCCACTATGATTCTTTATTGCTTGATAGCAATTTGGCTTGGATCATTTAATGGGGATGGTGGCATTTATCTTGGGATATTTTTTCTTTTAGTCATGTATTTTGGAGTTACTATATTTTCAGCTTTCAGCATTTGTATGCTTATCAATTATATAATTGAAAGTAAGATTGACCCTACTAACATTGTTTCGTAAAGTTATTGATGGTTCAATACAGCACCGAAATATTAAAATTTAAAGAACAGGGCGAAAAGACCGGCTGGACCTATATTGAGGTTCCTGCTAAATATGCTGAGAAGTTAAAGCCGGGTTGTAAAGTTTCATTCCGTGTAAAAGGTAAATTAGACAACCACCCAATAAAGCAGGTTGCCTTGTTACCTATGGGCGAGGGCGATTTCATTATTCCGCTTAACGCAAGTATACGAAAGGGCATAAAGAAGATGAAAGGTGCTATGCTTAAAGTACAACTGGAAGAAGATAAAAGCGACTTCACTTTTAATGCTGATTTTCTGGCTTGCCTCGAAGATGAACCCGAAGCACTAAAATTCTTTAAAGCACAACCAGGCTCACACCAAAAGTATTTCTCAAAATGGATAGACAGTGCCAAGACCGACCCTACCCAAGCCAAGCGTATCGCTATGGCGGTTAATGCCTTAGCGAGAAATCTGAACTATGCAGAGATGTTGCGAGAGCAGAAAAAAAACCGAATATAGCGGCCCATCCTAAATCCTTCCCATCAGGAAGGACTTAATAGAAAGAGATTATGACAATGTATTCTTTTCTCCTTCCCTAATGGGGAAGGTCGGGTTGGGGCTTTGTTTTCTCCTTATATAAAGCACCACCGTCGCAATAATATTTATTCCAATTAAGGTAAGTGGGTAGAGTGATGTTACTATTGTGTATTCCTTTAATGCCAGCATAGTGAACAACCCTGAAATAGAGAAGAAAGCGAACATGGTAATGGTTTCGGAATAAGGTTCGAGATAGGATTTGCGTAGGGTAGGGAGGAAGCCCACAAAATCGATGGCTGAAATAAGGAAGATAGATAGCAGTGGGTCCTTCATTAAAATGTAAACCACTATAGATGCCAAAGCGCCTAATAAACAAAACAGATCGAAGCTGTTAATGTTCTTAGTGCCGTACTTAAGGCAGAGTATAGCTGTATATGCACAAAGTACAGAGCCTGTTGCTAATGCCAATACACCAATACCCGCGCCATTCTTAAACATGGCCACTACGCCTGTTACTTGTAAAATTGTCCATATGATCCAGGTATAAATATGTGGAGTAGTCTTCTTTTTAAAAATATCCCTTATGTAAGGAACAAAACAACCTGTACCAATAAGAGATGCTGTTATGCCGCAGACTGTCTTAAAGTCTATATTCATTATGGAATTAATTGGGTGAAGATAATGTTAAATAGCTTAATCGGATGAGATGCCTCACCGCTCTGGCGGTTCGGCATGACAGGTATTATTTATATAAGGAGAAGGGGGCAGCGGCGAAGCCGCTGCCCCCTTCTTTCTCATTCAAAAACTTGTCATTCCGAACGAAGTGAGAAATCTCTTTAAAATTGGTGCTCTACCAGATAACCGCTCTTAAACTGTCTGGCCTGTACATAGCATCGCCCGGCTTAACGTTAAATGCTGTATAGAATTCTGACATGTTAGATAAAGGACCTAACACCCTAAATTTACCCGGGGAGTGAGGATCGGTATTAACTGCTTGCCTGCTGTATGCTGGGCGTACGTTCTGCCTCCATACTTGTGCAAACGAAATAAAGAAACGTTGTTCAGGTGTGAATCCTTCAACTACTCCTTCCGGATGTTGCTTCAAATCATTTTCCATTGCCTGGTATGCTATTGTAATACCACCTAAGTCGGCAGTGTTTTCGCCAATGGTAAGCTTACCCTTTACGTGAACTGAGTCAACTACAAAATCATCGAACTGACGGATAACGATACCCAATTTGCTAAAGTAATGTGCTGAGTCAGCGTCGGTCCACCATTTGCGCATGTTGCCATCGCCATCGTACTGGTTACCCTGGTCGTCGAAACCGTGGGTAAGTTCGTGGCCAATAACAGCGCCAATGCCACCGTAGTTCATAGCATCATCTCTGTCAGCTTCAAAGAATGGGAATTCTAATATACCTGCAGGGAAGCAAATTTCATTTAAGGTAGGCTCATAATATGCATTCACAGTCTGTGGGCTCATTCCCCATTCAGTCCTGTCAACCGGCTTGCCTAGTTTGTCCATGTCATAATTGAACTTATACTTACTAACCCTGAATGCATTAAGTGCATATGCATCGTTCTTAATTTCAAGTTTTGAATAATCTCTCCACTTGTCAGGGTAGCAAAGTTTCAAGGTGATCTTATCGAGTTTTGTAAGAGCAGCCTTCTTTGTTTCAGCGCTCATCCAGGTAAGGTTATTAATGCGCTCTTTGTAAGCAGCAATAATGTTAGTTACCATGGTATGTACTTTTTCTTTGGTCTCAGCATTAAAGTATTTGTCAACGTATAGTTGGCCAACTAATTCGCCCATAGCTGCATTGGTAGCTTCTACCGAGCGTTTCCACCTAGGCTTCATTACTTTAGAGCCTGTCATGGTTTTACCCCAGAATGCGAAGTTGATATCAGAAATTTTATCGCTCAATGTGTAACGCACAGGAGCACATGCAATAAGGTGAGCGCGTAAATATGTTTTCCACTCATCAATTGAATATGATTTTGCAATTGCATTCACATTTTTCAAAAATTCTGGTTGTGCTACTATAACAGTATCTACCGATTTTAAACCGAAGTTATTCAGACAAGTTGTCCAGTCAATATTCGGAGTCATGTTTACTAAATCAGCAAAAACCATTTTGTTGTAGGTGGCATGCACGTTCCTGGTTTCAATTTGCGACATAGCTGATTGAGCCATGTTGGTTTCCATTTCCAATACCTTCTTAGCATCTGCTTCTGCAGCTTCAGGCTTTTCGCCAAACTCGCCATATAGTTGGGTTAAGTATTCTACATACTTAGCACGGATATTCTTCATCCTTGCTGTAGTGTCAACATAATAGTCTTTAGATGGAAGTAACATACCGCCTTGTGCAATACCGAATACTTCTTTCGAGCTTATTTTATCATCTGGCCCAACTCCCACGCGGAACATAACATTTGCTCCCATGCTCATAAGCTTCGAAGATTCGTCCCAAAGCGATTTGGTATCAGTAATAGCGTTGATTTTAGCAAGTTCATCATTTAAAGGTGTAACACCATCTTTGTTCAGCTTTGCTGAATCTAAAGCCTGAGCATAAAAATCACCGATCTTTTGTTGAATGCTACCTGCCGCATTATCTTTCTTTGCTGACACCTCATCCAATATCTTGTGAACACGTGCTACGTTAGTGTCGTTAGCAATATTAAAACTACCCCATCTTGCTTCTGCAGCAGGTACAGGGTTATTCTTCATCCAGTTGCCATTTACATATTCAAAAAAATCATTACCCGGTTTTACGGTTGTATCAAAGTTGGCCAGGTTAATTTCGTTGTTGTTAACCGCAGGGCCATTATGGCATGAAATTAAAACAACAGATACTCCTGCCATTAGGAATACAAACGAATAGAATACTTTTTTCATGATGTTGATTTTTTTTGAATACGGGGTTTTAAGATACTTATTAAAATAATTTTTCTTCTTCCAGGAAGTGGGTATTGTAATCACCTTTCAGGAATCTTGGATTCTCCATTAATTTTAAATGGAAAGGTATAGTGGTCTTGATTCCTTCAATTACAAACTCTTCTAACGCGCGTTTCATTTTAGCTATTACTTCTTCGCGTGTTTGAGCCACGGTAATAAGTTTAGCGATCATCGAATCGTAGTTTGGCGGAATAGAATAACCTGCATAAACGTGTGTGTCTACACGTATTCCATGGCCACCCGGAACGTGGAAGTTCAATATCTTACCCGGACTTGGCCTGAAATTGTTTTCAGGATCCTCAGCATTGATACGGCATTCCATAGCATGCATTTGAGGGAAATAGTTTTTGCCTGATATTTTAACGCCAGCGGCAATTTTAATTTGCTCGGCAATAAGGTCGTAGTTAATTACTTCTTCGGTTATAGGATGTTCCACCTGTATACGGGTGTTCATTTCCATAAAGTAGAAGTTGCGGTGCTTGTCTACTAAAAACTCTACCGTGCCAACACCTTCATAACTCACAGCTTGAGCAGCTTTAATAGCGGCCTTACCCATTTTATCGCGAAGCTTGTCAGTCATGAAAGGAGAAGGCGTTTCTTCTACCAGTTTCTGGTGCCTGCGTTGTATAGAACAATCTCTTTCTGAAAGATGGCAAGCTTTACCGTATTGGTCGCCTGCTACTTGTATTTCAATGTGGCGGGGTTCTTCGAGGAACTTTTCCATATACATGCCATCGTTACCGAAAGAAGCTAAGGCTTCCTGGCGAGCCGATTCCCATGCATGTGGCAGTTCTTCTTCTTTCCATATAACACGCATACCCTTACCACCACCACCAGCAGTAGCTTTCATCATTACGGGGTAGCCAATTTTCTTGGCTACTTTCTTAGAGTCTTCCAAATCTTTTAATAAACCATCAGAACCGGGTACCACTGGCACACCTGCTTTCTTCATGGTTTCTTTAGCGGTCGATTTATCACCCATAGCCTCTATCATAGCAGGTGAAGCACCGATGAATTTTATTTTATGTTCTTCGCAAATGTGCGAGAACTTGGCGTTTTCTGAAAGGAAACCATACCCCGGATGTATAGCATCGGAGTTGGTTATTTCAGCAGCCGAAATAATATTAGGTATCTTAAGGTATGAGTCTTTGCTCGGAGGAGGGCCAATACAAACGGCTTCATCGGCAAAACGCACGTGAAGGCTGTCTTTATCGGCTGTAGAATAAACGGCTACGCTTTTTATTCCCATTTCCTTACAGGTACGTATAACGCGCATAGCAATCTCACCCCTGTTTGCAATCAATATTTTTTTAAACATTTCGTTGCCGGGTTTTAAAATGGTGCCCTCTTTACGGGCTGTTACCTTTATCTTTCTTGCCACAATCAGCTAGGGTCTATTAGTAATAAGGTCTGGTCATATTCAACTGGCGATGCATCATTGGCAACTACCTTTACAACAGTGCCCGATACTTCAGCTTCTATTTCGTTGAACAGCTTCATAGCTTCTATAATGCAAATTACTTTGCCTTTTTCAATCTTGTCGCCCACGTTTACAAAAGCAGGCTTATCGGGCGATGATGAACGGTAGAAAGTACCGATCATAGGTGATTTAATTGCTACGTATTTCGAATCATCGGACTTAGCAGGAGCGGCAGGAGCAGCAGCCACCGGTGCAGGTGCAGCAGCAGGAGCGGCAGCCACAGGCGCAGCAGCAACCATTACAGGCACTTGTTGTACTTGAGCTTCGCCACCGTTCTTCGATGTTTTAATAATGAGTTTAATGTCTTTGGTCTCCAGCTCAACTTCTGAAACGTTGGCCTTCGCAACAAAACGAATAAGCTCTTCTACTTCTTTAATGTTCATAACCTGGTCATTTAAGGGTTCGTAATAACAAATATAAAATCTTACTAAAAACTACAATTCTGTTTGATAAGCAAATATAAAAAAATAGGGCTATTAGTTGTTAATTGCCCACTTAAGGTAAATAGCTCCCCATGTAAATCCTCCGCCAAAAGCCGATAATATAAGATTGTCTCCTTTTTTTAATTGTTTTTCATAATCCCACAAACATAGTGGAATGGTACCCGATGTGGTATTACCATATTTGTGTATGTTCAGCATAACCTTGCTTTCAGGCAGGTCCATACGCTTGGCTACAGCTTCAATAATACGTTTGTTGGCCTGGTGTGGCACCAACCACGCAATACTATCTGCCGAAAGATTGTTGCGCTTCATTACTTCGTACGATACATCTGCCATTTGTTTTACCGCTACTTTAAATACGGCTTGTCCTTCCTGGTAAACAAAATGTTCTTTCTTTTCAACTGATTCAATGCTTGGTGGCTTCACCGAGCCGCCTGCCTTTTGAAACAAATGAACTCTGCCACTTCCATCAACTTGGTGCTTATAGTCAAGTATGCCAAGTCCTTCGGTATTAGGTTCTAATAATACAGCGCCGGCACCATCACCAAAAATTACACAGGTCGATCGGTCGTTATAATCAATGATGGATGACATTTTATCGACACCTACCACAACTACTTTTTTGTGCATACCCGTTTGTATGAACTGTGCGCCTGTTGTAAGCGCGTATATAAAGCCAGAGCAAGCTGCGTTAACATCAAAGCTCCAGGCGTTTTTAGCACCTACTTTATCAGATACAACATTTGCAGTGGCCGGAAAAATATAATCTCCGGTAACTGTAGCTACAATAAGTAAGTCAATTTCTTCGGGCGATATGCCGCGTTTTTTGCAAAGGCCTTTTACAGCCTCAGCGCCCATAACCGATGCGCCTTGCTCTTTGCCTTTTAATATTCTTCTTTCGCTAATACCTGTTCGCGATGTTATCCACTCATCGCTGGTTTCTACCATTTGCGCAAGTTCCTGGTTGGTTAACACATAGTCAGGCAGGTAGCCCTGAACAGCGGTAATTGCAGCAGTAATGGCCATAGTAACTAAGGATTAAATGCTTTTTTTATTTTTTCGGCAACACCTGCTTCAGCCATATCGCGTGTAAGCAATATCATATTCTTGGTGGCTTCTTCGTTCGAAATGCCATGGCCTATAACAACCGTAGAGTTTATACCAAGAATTGGTGTGCCTCCGTAAATTTCGTAATTAAATCTGTCTAAGAAAGAATCCACTATTTTCCTCTTCTTTGCAATGGTATAAAAAGCCTCAGCTTCTTTTAATACTACATTTCCTACAAATCCTTCGCAAACTACCACATCAGCTGATCCTTTATCGAACAAATACCTTGCTTCAATATTACCAACAAAGTTTATCTGTTTCATTTCTTTCATCAACTCGTGGGTTGCCTGAGAAACCAGGTTGCCTTTTTCTTCTTCTTCTCCAATATTGAGCAGTGCTACTTTTGGCTCGTCAATTTTGTAAATGTATTTCGAATACATTTTACCTAGAATGGCAAACTGGCAAAGTACTTCGGGCCTGCAATCGGCATTGCTGCCTACGTCAAGCAAAATACCCACGCTACCATCTTCTTTAGGAACAATAGAAGCTATACAAGGACGTTGAACGCCTTCGATAGCTTTAACGCTGTAAAGCGAACCTACCATCATAGCGCCTGTATTACCATTGCTGGCAAAAGCATCCAGTTCTTTGCTCTTTAGCATTGAAAAACCGATGCCAATACTTGAATTGGGTTTATTGTTAATGGCCCTGAGTGGAGATTCGGCCATTTCAATAACCTCGGTAGTATGCACAATGTCAAAGTCCGACTCATTCATTTTGTGCTCATGCAACAAATGAACGATCTTATCACGGTCGCCAATGAGAACAAGCCTGACACTTGCAGGCAAGCTGCGAAATGCCAACACAGCTCCTCCGACTGTAGTTTTAGGGGCGTAATCGCCGCCCATCATATCCAGCCCTATTCTCATAAGCTAAGGGTTGAGCTTATTGAAAATGATATCATAAAGTGTCGCAGATTATGCAGAAACACTCTTTTCTATAGCCTGTTTTCCTTTGTAAAAACCGCACTCTGGGCATACGCGGTGGCTAAGCACCGGTGCACCGCAGTTGCTGCAGGTTGACAATGTAGACGCAACCGCTTTGTAATTGGTTCTGCGCTTTCTTCCACGGCTTTTCGAGTGTCTTCGTTTCGGGTGTGGCATAGTTGTTTGTTTTTAATTAATTGTTTGGTTTTTCTGTGTGTGAAGAGTGCATACCGCCATTTGACATATACTGTTCTTCATTGCTCTTTTTTACTTCTAGCTTCTTTAATTTCTTTATAATTTCTGCATTGCAAAGGCTGTTACCTTCCCTGTCGTTACCATGTATGCGCTGCATCGGCAGCGATAATACAACATATTGGTAAACAAAAGGTGCAATATCTATATCTTTTTCACCGCTGGTTAATGAAACCATTTCATCATCTTCGGTATGTTCTTTACTGTCGGTCTTTACAATTAGCTGGCGTTCAAGCCTTATGTTTTGTTTAAAGTCATCTCCGCAACGGTCGCAGGTAACGGTAACTGTCCCTTCAATGTTAAAGTGGAACATGATAATAGGAGAGTTCTTGGTGAATGTTATTACAGCTTTCAGATCGGCCTCGTGTATATCATCAAAATTATTCTCACGAAATAGCTCTCCTTCTATAGTAAACAGAAAGCTATAGTCCCCGTGTTTAAGAGGGGCTAATGAAATTACACATGCAGTATCTTTGACTCTCACTTTTTTTGCGAAAAAACGGTGCAAAAGTAAGATTTTATTTTGATTTAAGGCACATTTCCTTAAATCAGTGTTTCCCTAAAGAAATTCATGTATTCATCGGCCTTTTTATGCTTGAAAAGCAGGCGGAAGTTCTTTTGGGATATATAAAAGTGCTGATACGAGTCTGGTGAGAGGGTTTTAAACATGGTAGGGTTACCATTCAGAAACTGGTAATAGTTCTTTGCCTTATCAGGGCTGTTAAACGACTTCATTACAACCATTAACTGGTTGCTATTCAGATATATTTCATCTGATGTGAGGGCATCCTGGCTGAAGGTTTTGGTATTCATATCGGCCAGGCTGGCGGTTATCCCGCTCATTTTTTGCGATTCTTTGTTATCTACCAGTAATATCCATAAATAAACAGTGTCTTTATCTTTTGAGTAAGTTACTGTATTTGAGTCTATTGCAGGTGTAAGTTTGGGTTTCTTATTCAAATAATCGAGCATTGACTGGGCCAATTGCTTAACCGAATCTTTAGGGTATTGTATAGTAACCCTGGTGAGGGCATTTTTGTAAGCATCGAGCCCCTGGGTTGATCCTATAGCAACCGCTTTAAGGAAGGCAAACTTAGGGGTGTATTCATTATCCTGATACAACGAATCGGCTTGCTGGCAGTTATTTAATACCTGTAAATAGTTTTCGGCATTGTACGATTGCATGGTAGCCGTGTACAGTTTTAGTATTTCCTGATGAGTGGCTTCGCGTTGGTGGGCGTATTTATCAGGGTTGCTTATTAACAGGGCATATTGCGAATCAGGGTATTTAGTAAGTAACAGGTTTTTGTAATAGTCTCTACGTTCATCATTGTGTACCTTATCGTAAATAATATACAGCTCGTAATAAACCAATAGTTTGTATTTATTCTCAGGAAAACGCATTAGCATGTCTTCAAATTCGCCTGAAGATTTGCGGTAGTTGTGCAGGTATTCTTTATAAATGGCTCCTGCATTATAATACGCGTCTATCACACTATCCACCGATTTTTTCATGGCTACATCAGTCAACGGAAGGTGTTTCAGATAAAAAGCCTCGTTATATTTATCGTTAGCCGAATCCTTTGCGGCCTTATTCTCTTTTTTTGTTTTTGCTGAATCGCTTATTGAGGTTGCATCGGCAATTGTAGTGCCTACATTATTCGCATTGATGGCTTTTTTACTTCTCCGCCAGTCATCTTCCAGTATACGGGCGCCCCATGTTTTGGTAAATTCGGCAATACCTTGTTGTAATGAGGCCGGGTTATAAAAATACCATTTGCCGTTAGCAACAGCAGGTGCCTGGCTGGTAGTGGCACCTCCATTTTGTGCTATCAGGGCCGAATCTTGTTTTTTTTGTTTAGCATCCGCTTCAGCCTTTTTATTATAAGCAATAATGCCCGCAATAAATTTATCGCGATCGGGTTTACTCATGTTTGCTATTCGCTGCACGCTATCCTGATAAGTAATTATCTCCAGGTAGGTAACTAGTTTTTGCAAATGTTCTTTTTTAGCCACAATAGAATCTCGGCCCCTGAAAGTTTTTGGCAATGATGTAAGGGTGCTGTCGAAATATTGTTTTGAACGTACGTATTCTTCAATATCGAAATTATAACCAGCCAGGTTTAGATATGATATGGCTTTTTGGGTGGCATTTATTGTACTTGCTCTTACCGATTTATTCAGGTCTTTAATATAAAGTGGAGTGTCCTTTTCTTTATTTGCAATTTGTGCCAATGCAAAGTATATCTGGTCGCGTTCATCTAAATACTTGGTAGGCTTTAACATTTTTATCAGCTCAGCCTTTACTTTTTGGTTCTCTTTATCGCCACCCATAAAAAGCATCGCCCGAAAGATGGTCGCTTCAAATTCAAGCTCAGGTAGGGGATGGTTCTTTAAAGTTAGGCTATAGTATTTGTAAGCTTTAGCATTTTCGCCCGATTTAGAAGCCAATTGGCCCAATATAAAATAGTATCGGGCAATTACCGGTTTCTGTTTCTCAACCTTCACCGCTTTTTCAAGCCACTTCTGTACATCTTCCCAACCGCCGGTGCGCTCATAATAATCGGCAATGGTAGCGTACAGCATAGGATAAAGCCTTTTTGATAACTCTTTATTGTTCTTTAAATAGTCAATAATTTCTTCAGACTTAGATACGGCCCCCATTTGGTTAAATGCCCTTGCCTGCCATATCATAGCTTCATAGCGCATGTCGGTCTTACGGTATTCCCTCGATGCATAGTCGAGTTCATCAATACTGGCAATGTATTCGTTCTTGTAAAGATTAGCCTGTGCCATTAACAGGTAGCAATATTTGGTGTATTTGTTAGCATCCGCAATTTCGTGGTGGGCCTTATCGGTAATAGTGTGGTTCTCTATCATCAACTGGCACTTTTTAATTGCACGGTCCATTTGCGGAAATATACCTTGTACCTCGTTCGATTCGGCATAAGTATAAACAGGCAATATGTCGGTATAATCGTCTTTGTGAGTGCTGTTCAGTTTGTCAATCCCTTCGTTATACGACATTTTACCCCAAAAGTACCCGTTGAAATGCGTGCAGGTGGTATGGAACTTGCGTATGAGCCAGGTGTTCTTTTCTGTTGTGCATGAGTGCAATAGCACTAACAGGCTAAGTAAAAGGACTGTATTTGATATTTTTCGGATGAGGGCCAAGTACCTAATGATTAAGCTACTAATAACTGATTTTTGTCCATATTAGTGTGCAAAGGTAGAAGAAACGAGCAAAAAGCCTTTAAATATCCAATATCGAATAATGAATGCCCAATTTTGAGGTGAATCGGTACCATTTTTTCAATAAAAGAACAAATCATATAGCTTTGTATTAAATAAAACCACATCAAACTATCCAGAAATGAAATTGAAAAAGAGATATTCCTATCTGCGTTATGGATTAATAACAGTTTTATTATTTGCAGGCTTTTTATACTGTAAGGGCAGTATGGCTTTTAGAACCACTAAAATAAATGAGAAGGACTCTATTAAAAAAGCAAAGGAACTTATAAAAGATAAAAAGTATAATACTGCATATAAATTGCTTGTAAGTATAGACCCTGACAATACAGACCCTAAGGTGGTCCTTTTAAGGGAAGATATTGTTCTGGAATATTTTGTACAAAGCATAATGCATCAAATGTTTGCTTTGAGAGATCTTAACCCGGGAGAAACTATAGAGGATTATCGGGGAGGAAATGGCACAAATGATATGTATGCATTTGAGGTAGATAAGGTACTTAAGTATCTTATAAAACAGTATCCCAAAGAATACGATTTATATGAGGGCCTTGCTGATTTTTACGAAAGCGTAAATGAGCATTACGGCGGTAAGTGGTTAATTTCAGGCGACAGTCTAAATGACTTGATAAGAGATAATTATCAGGTTGCAATTGACCATAATGTTGCTAATGCCAATGCTTATTTTAGAGTTGCAATATATATGCTGCAAGATGATAAAGCATACAGAAAGGCCATAAATTATTTGTCTAAAGCGTATAAAATTGATAGCAGCAATGCTGATTATAGCTATAACCTTGCTTATGCTTACTTGTATTGCGATAGCAGAGATACAGCATTAAAATATGCCCTGACTTCAGAAGATAAATATAAAGACCCGTCAATGAAGGGTGACGCGGAAAGAATGATTGGAGAGATTTATATAGAAATGAAGGACACCGGAAATTCAATAAAATATTATGAAAAGGCAAATAAAACAGATCCTGATAATTACTACACACTCAGGTCTCTGTTGAGTGTTTATGTTGCTGCCAATAACCTTAAAAGGAAAGAAGTTATTGATACTTTTTTTGTACTTGACCCCAAGAATCCTACTATCTATAATGATCTTTATGATATGTATTCAGATTCAATTAAAGGCCTAGAGTTGGTAGCTTTCTTTAAATCGAAAGTCGCTACATATACTGATCAGGCTAAAGTACTGGGCAGTTTATATTTTTATCTGGCACGCCTATCTCTTGATTATAATAAGCCTGCTGCCAAAGATTATGCACTGAAAGCGAAAGACGCGTTTTTGAAAATATTTGATAAGAACAATAGTGTTTTTGCTCAAATAGATAAATTGATTGCCATTGCCGATGGCAAAGACAATGATAAGGGTAACTAATTTCTACTTATAACGGTATATTCCCGTGCTTCTTCCTTGGCAGTTTATCTACCTTGTTCTTAAGCATATCGAAAGCCTTAATAAGCTTGCTGCGGGTATCTTCCGGTAGAATAACTTCATCAACATAGCCACGTTCTGCCGCACGGTAAGGGTTAGCAAAGTGACTGATGTAGTCCTCTTCTTTTTCTTTCAGTTTGGCTGCAGGGTCCTTTGATTCGGTAATTTCTTTTTTAAAGATGATCTCAGCAGCGCCGCGTGCACCCATAACTGCAATTTCGGCAGTAGGCCATGCGTAGTTCATATCGGCACCAATGTGTTTCGAATTCATTACGTCATACGCTCCACCGTATGCCTTACGGGTAATAACCGTAATACGTGGCACAGTAGCTTCACAAAAAGCATAAAGCAATTTTGCCCCGTTCGATATAATACCGTTCCACTCCTGGTCGGTGCCCGGTAAAAAGCCCGGTACATCTTCAAATACTAATAATGGAATATTGAATGCATCGCAGAAACGTACAAAACGCGCTGCTTTTAATGACGATTTAATATCTAACACCCCGGCAAGGAAAGCTGGTTGGTTCGCCACAATACCAATGCTTTTACCTGCTAAGCGGGCAAAACCCACCAGCATGTTCTCGGCATAGTTCTTATGTACTTCAAAAAACGAATCGGCATCAGCCACTTCGGCAATAACCTCCCTCATATCGTAAGGTTGGTTAGGGTTGGCAGGTATAATATTGTTGAGCCCTTTGCGTTTTTCATCTCCCGGTTCGTATGGTACCGATGGAGCATCTTCTTCGCAGTTCTGTGGTACATAGCTCAACAGTTGCTTAATGTAATTCAAACATTCAACACCATTGGCACAACTAAAATGCGCCACACCCGATTTTGCCGAATGCGTTGATGCGCCACCTAATTCTTCAGAGGTAACTTCTTCATGTGTAACTGTTTTAACCACGTTAGGGCCGGTAACAAACATATACGAAGTGTTTTCTACCATCAAAATAAAATCGGTAATGGCAGGTGAATAAACAGCGCCACCTGCGCAGGGGCCCATAATGGCCGATATTTGAGGTATTACCCCCGATGCTAATGTGTTGCGGTAAAAAATATCGGCATAGCCGCCAAGCGATACTACACCTTCTTGTATACGTGCCCCGCCGGAATCGTTAAGACCCACAACAGGCGCGCCGTTCTTCATGGCTAGGTCCATAATGCGGCATATCTTTTCAGCATGCGATTCTGATAATGAACCGCCAAAAACTGTAAAGTCCTGTGCGAAAACATATACCAAGCGACCATTAACCTTGCCATAACCGGTAATAACACCATCGCCTAAATATTTTTCACGTTCCATGCCAAACTCTGTAGCACGGTGTGTAACAAACATGCCTATTTCTTCAAAGGTGCCTTCATCCATAAAAAGGTTAACACGCTCGCGGGCAGTAAGTTTTCCTTTTTTATGTTGCGAATCGATACGTGTTTGCCCACCGCCAAGGTGCGATAAGGCAATTTTTTCATTTAATTCATCAATCTTTTTACTCATAGAACGAAAATATTTAAATACAAATATCGAATGCCGAAATAAGAACAATTAAAGTTTTGCTTTTTACTTCAGTATTCGATATTCCTTGTTCGATATTCATTATTTGATTTTAGTATCACGGTTTGCAAAGTTAAAAGGAGAAATGGATTAGCGAAATATGTATTGAAATTAAGTCTGATTGATTTTAAGATGGATAAAAATTCGTAGCTTTCGGAATTATTCTCAACGAATATTGATATGAACCCCAAGTTACCATTAATAGTCTGTCTTTTAGTATGTGCTAGTATGGCTATGGCGCAAGTTGCAGTTACATCAACATCAACTGCTGGCGATGCTGCACCACCACAAAAAAGCGGAGTACGCATTATACCGCACGATACTATAGTTCATCCTAACAGCGGCGATACTATTATGGGTATACCCTATTTTATACGAATTGGTGAAGGTACAGGCGGAGTGAAATTGGGTGTATCTACTATCGATGATGTTACCAAGCTTTTCGGGGCTACTAAAATATCTATTGAAAAATCGAAACGTGGCGGGCAGGAGTATACCGAACGGGCTTTGAATTATAAAAAGAAAGGATTGAAATTCTTTGCGCTGAATGATGCTTCTAATGTTATTTATTCTATTGAAGTATCAATGAAAGGGGCGCGTACGGAAAAGGATATTTTAATTGGCACCAGCACACAAGATGATGTATTGCGCGCCTATGGTGAACCTTCATACCGTTCACCTGTGAGCCTGGATTATGATGGGCTGGGAGTAGTGTTTCAGTTTAGTAATGGGTTGCTGAGTAAGATTCTTTTAAGTAAGAAGACGTAATTAATTTCATTAACCGCAGAGTCTCGCTGAGAAATACACGCAGAGAACCGCAGAGAGGAGAGTACCCATGCAAGAGAATGAAATAACGGAGATAATTATAGGCTGTGCCATTAAAGTGCACAAGGCACTTGGTCCCGGTCTGCTGGAGTCGGCTTATGAAGAATGCCTTGATTTTGAGTTGGGGAAAACTTTATTAGAGGTTGAAAGACAGAAGGCACTGCCATTGGTATATGAGCAAGTTAAATTAGACTGTGGTTATAGGGCGGATTTTGTGATTAGCAAGAAAGTTATTGTTGAAATTAAGTCTATAGAAGCACTAAATGATATTCATATGGCTCAAATATTGACATATTTGCGTTTGTCAAAATGTAAGGTGGGATTGCTGATGAATTTCAACGTGATGAAACTAACTAATGGTATAAAACGAGTAGTTAATGATTATTGACTCTGCGGTCCTCAGCGTGTATTTCTCTGTGGATCTCTGCGGTAAAAAAAGAATATAAAATATGGAAGCAGCTACCATTAATCCTGCTATACACGAAAGTTGGAAGAAAGAGCTAAGTGAAGAATTTGCCAAGCCCTATTTTGCACAACTGAAACAGTTTTTGATTGACGAAAGGCAAAAGCATACCATTTACCCTCCCGGTAAACTTATGTTCTCTGCATTTAATCACACCCATTTTAATAATGTAAAGGTGGTGATACTGGGTCAGGATCCGTATCATGGTCCAGGCCAAGCTAACGGGCTTTGTTTTTCGGTGAGTGATGGAATTAAGATGCCACCATCGTTGGTAAATATTTTTAAAGAGATACATGACGACCTTGGGTACTCAATGCCCTCATCGGGCAATTTGGAACGCTGGGCCGATCAGGGAGTATTACTTCTCAATGCCATGTTAAGTGTTAGAGCTAACGAACCTAGCTCGCATCAGGGCAAGGGCTGGGAACAATTTACGGATAGTGTTATTCAGCATATATCGAAAGATAAAAGCGGAGTAGTGTTTTTGCTTTGGGGCAGGTATGCACAAGCTAAGGAAGCATTGATTGATGCCACCAAACATCATATTTTAAAAGCAGCACACCCATCACCCTTTTCGGCCTATAATGGGTTTATGGGTTGTAAGCATTTTTCAAAAGCAAACGAACTATTGCGGGCACAAGGCCTAAAAGAAATAGACTGGCACTGAGGTTTTGTCTCTGTGAACCTCCGTGGTACTCCTGTATTTCTCTGTGTAATATTTTTTTTAAGTAACTCTTGAGGACAATTACACAAAGTTGCACTGAGAACCACAGAGGTACACAGAGTTTAAGTTTTAGAGTGTAACAAAGAAGTTATTCTCCGGGTCCTTGCACTGAGGTTTTAGTTTATCCTTCCACTTTTTCATTTCTTTAATAGGAAGGAATTCTTTACCAATAAATTTCAGTGTTATGTTGTTCTTCAATTTTTGCGGAGTGATATTGGTAAGCTGGTAATAGAAGCTATACACGTTCATGCAATAGTTCTCTTCAATATTTAATGCGCCTGATAATTTATAAATTGCCGTTAGGTAACGTACCGAAAATCCTGCATCTACAACAGCTTGAGCAATCTTGCGCATATCAATCGTAGTATCAGCTTTAAATGTAATAATGCCATTAGTGTTCTCAATATTCATTTTTACATCTGCCACAAAAGGCAGTTTGCGTATGCTCATTTCGGCACTGCGGGTACAGGCAGAGCAAGTAAGGCCATCAATACCAATTTCGGCGGAAATGAATTGAGCCTTAACGCCTATTGAGGTGAGAAGAACGAATAAGAGACAGACTACTTTTAGGTTTCTCATGCTATTTACAAAGATATAGGTTGTTTTGAGCTTATTAACCACTGAGACACAGAGAGCACAGAGGAGCACTAAGTATAGAGATACACCCAATTGCTTTTCTATATGATAGAAGTCATGGTGGACATATTCACTTATCCTATACATTTGCCAAATCAAACTCGAAGATTGAAAAGCATAGTATCTATATTATTATTGTTTTCCTTTATAACGGTCAACTTTAGCAAGGTATTGCTTGTGGGCTATTACGAGTTGAATAAAAAACAAATTACCGAACAGTTTTGCGTAAACAAAGACAAGCCTCAAATGCACTGCTGCGGTAAGTGTATGTTGAAGAAAAAACTGGCCGAGCAGGAAGCACAACAAAAATCACCTGTTGTACCTGATATTAAAAACGATATTCAATTGTTCGGTTCGCCTGTTACTATATATATTAATAGTGGTGTAGGTTCATTAACAAAGATCAGTTCTCCTTATAACAAGTCACTCCAGTTGGGAGTTAATGGCTCTGTTTTTCATCCGCCTTGCGCGTAGTTTTTAATTAGGTGATCACCTGCAAATGCAGCGTGAATAGTATTTGTTTTAATTAAAAATTTATTTTATGAAAAACGTTATTGCGTTAGTTTCATTATTTCTGTTATTTGGCAAAGCCGCCTTTGCTCAATCGTTGAGCGGTAGTGTTGTCGACTCGGCCGGAGGGCAGGGCATACCCGGTGCCATAGTTTATTTTCCTGAGCTTAAAATAGGCACTACAACTGACTCAGTAGGGAATTTTAAAATGACCACAATGCCTAAGGGTACGTACGAAATGGAAGTGAAAATTCTGGGATATTCTACGTTAACCCAACAGGTAATTATAAAAAATAATGAGGTCTGCACCTGCAATTGTAAAATGGGTGCTTCTTGCTGTTCATCCAATGAAGTGGTAATTACAGCATTGGGTAATGTTACTAATACACAGCGTTCTCCAACTCCTGTTAGTATTGTTACACATGAAATGCTTTTGCAAAATTCTTCAAGTACAATTATTGATGCCATAGCAACACAGCCCGGTGTAAGTATGACTACCGAAGGGCCCGGAACTACCAAGCCCCAAATTAACGGACTGGGCTTTGACCGTGTTTTGGTGCTAACAGATGGCTTGAGGCAGGAAGATTTTCAATGGGGAGATGATCATGGTATTTTAATAGACCCTTATGCTATTTATGATGCAGAAATTATTCGTGGGCCTGCATCTTTACAATATGGTGCGAGTGCCGAGGCGGGAGTTATCAGTTTCAAAACACAACCATTTGCCGAAAGCGGAACTATACAAGGCAGTGTGCTTACAGAGTATCAAACCAACAATGGCCTTATTGGAACTTCTGTAGATATTGGCGGAAATCATAATGGGTTTGTTTGGGACCTTCGAGCAAGCAATGAAGGAGCCCATGATTATTGGGACCCAAAGGATGGTTATGTATGGGGTACGGCTTGGCAACAAGATAATGCAAGGCTAACCCTTGGTCTTATTAAATCGTGGGGCTATAGCCGTATATCGATAAGCCTGCTAGAAAGGCGTATAGAGGTGCCTGATGGTAACCGCGACAGTACAGGCCGGTTTATGTACGATGCTCCGCAAAACGGACAGCTTTACCCGAACAACGCCGCTTTCCTGGCTTACGATCCTACTATAGCAGGTGATAAGATTTTGGGTGAAATACAAATCTGGTGGCAAAACAGTATTAATGTTGGCAAGGGAAAACTTGGGCTTGACATAGGTTTTACCCAAAGCATTCATCATGATATTGATACAGGCACCGTTGGTTCAGGTAACTTTGAAGTGAAAGATATTCCTTACTCGCTGAAGTATCAGATAACCGGAGAAAATTCAGGCATAAAATTAACAACAGGTATTAACGGTACATGCGAGTTTGAAAATAACTATGCGGAACCGGCAGCGCCTTATATAGGTGATTTTGAAATACCAAACTATACCGATTTTCAGTCTGGTGTCTACGCCATTTTACAGAAAGATTATAAGAACCTAACTGTTAGTGGAGGCTTGCGATATGATTATAATAATTTCGTGGGACAGAGTATGTACCTGGCTAATGCTGGCACTCCTGAGCAAACTGTTGTTTCTGCTTCGGCTCCTGGAGCAGCTGTGCAATTCCCTTCATTTAATAATACATATACAGGACCATCAGGTAGCATAGGTGCATCATACCAATTGCCGGATAATAATTATTTAAAATTGAATGTCGCAAAAAGTTTTCGCGCACCATCTATTGATGAACTTACCAGCAACGGAGTGAACATTGGAGTAAATGCTTTTCAACAAGGTACGTTAAACCTGAAGGCGGAAGAAGGTGAACAGGTAGATTTTGCTTATGGCAATAATGGCAGGGATATTAGCTTTGAGGTTGACGGGTTTTACAACCTGATAAACAATTTCATTTTTCCGGTAAGAGTACAATCGAAAGTTAGCGGAGACTCTATGGTAGACGGGGTTCCGTTTTTTCAATTTATAGCTAATAAAGTTATCATTACAGGCTTTTCGGGATATTTTAATATCCATCCATACGATACACGCTGGATTGAAATAGATAACAACTTTACTTATGTCTATTCCTTTCTTCCGAATCAAACCGATTCAACACAGCATGTACCCTGGACACCTGCGCCACGCCTTACAACCGAAATTAAATTTAAGTTGACTGACAGAAAAACTTCTATACTCAGGAACACGTATATAGAATTCGGTATGACAAAGTATTGGGCGCAGAACGATATTTATAGTGCTTTGTATAGCGAAATACCATCGCTTGCCTATACCTTATTTAATGCAGGGGTGGGCACCAATTTTGTAGATCGCGTAAGCGGAAGAACAATATGTTCGTTATATATTAATTGTACCAATTTGCTAAACATTGGCTATGCTGACCATTTGAACTTAGCACAGTATTTTCTGGCCAATAATGGTTTACCGGTTACGGTTACAAATCAAAGTCAGGGTATTTACAATATGGGCCGTAATGTGGGGTTCAAGCTGCTTTTCCCTATTAGTGGGCATAAAACGCAAACCCCTGAAAAGACAATGGAGATGAATTAAGAGTGGCTGAATGATGCATGAACAGGGCTATTGTATCTTGAGTTATTAACAAAACGCCCCATTTTTCAACATTTTTTAAAAATTCGTCGCTAAAAAGTAGCAATTGATATGTATTTGCTATATATTCGTTTTAATTAATTAACCGTATTAACCATAAAAACCAAATCAAATGAACAAAGCAGAATTAGTAGACGCAATTGCTTCTGAATCTAAATTGTCAAAAGCATCTGCAGAAAAAGTTCTCGACTCTTTCGTTAACCAAACAACCAAAGCTCTTAAAGGCGGCCACCGTGTTGCTTTAGTAGGCTTCGGTTCTTTTTCAGTTGCAAAACGTGCAGCTCGTAACGGAAGGAATCCTCAGACAGGCAAGGCCATCAAGATTGCTGCTAAAAAAGTAGCAAAGTTCAAGGCTGGTGCTGATCTTGCTGCAAAAGTGAACAAATAGTCTACGTTTTTACTTTATCAAAAAAGCCTTCCCGAATACTCGGGAGGGCTTTTTTGTTTGGCGGCCCCACCTAAATCCTCCCCATGTGGGGAGGATTTTATGATTGCGTTCTTGTTGAGAAAATACTTTGTAGGATTTCTCATTTTCTGCAAACATAGGATGACAAGGCTTGATGGGTTATATGGGAGAGAAGGGCGGCGGCTTCGCCGCCGCCCTTCTCTCCCTCTTTTTTGAACAAGCACATCTTGTCATCTCGAACGGAGTGAGAGATCCTACTAACTTGTTTTGTTAATGCCTCATTTTTTATGTAAACTTGTATAATGAACGACTGGGTTACCATAGCTACATTTACGTATCCGCATGAAGCAGCTCTTTTAAAAGGCCGGCTTGAATCGGATGGTATTTCATCGAATTTAAAAGATGAGCACACCATTGGGGCTAACCCACTATACTCACCTGCATTAGGTGGAGTAAAAGTACAAGTGCATGAAAACGACATTAAGATAGTCATCCCTATTTTGCGAGAACTGGGCTATGAAATAAATGATGAAGGGTATTATGCTACACAAGTAGAGAAGATGATTCGTTTTACCCATAGAATACCTATTATAAATAAGTACCCTCTGGAAAAGCGGTATGGCATTTTATTGGTTTTCGCAGCTTTAATTCTAGCTGTAATAGTTTCATTGGTAAGATGGGCGGTGGCGTAATGGCCAACTAATTTCCAGCTAAATTTAATGTGTGTTATTCATTGATAATCAATGTATTATTGCATTGTGTTGATTGTCAGCGCGTTGTGTGTGTTGTGCGTGTTTTATTGTATTTCATTGTAATTAACAATGGAGGCCCTGTCGATAGGGGCATTCAGAAGGTGGTTATTGTTAATTTATATTGTTATTTTATTGATATATGGTAAGGCTAAAATTTCTTTTTCTTCAGTCACATTAAAAGTTAAATTTGCCCGAAATAAAGACATTTATAAAGTATGAAGCGGACCATAAAAAAAGTTGCTGTAATTGGTTCAGGTGTAATGGGTTCACGTATAGCCTGCCACTTTGCTAACACCGGTGTACAAGCCTTGTTGCTCGATATCGTTCCACGCGAACTGAGAGAAGACGAAACTAAAAAAGGTTTAACCCTTAACGATAAGGTAGTAAGGAACCGCATTGTTAACGAGGCTTTGGCGGCTGCAGTTAAAAGCAATCCTTCTCCTATATATAGTAAAGCATTCTTATCGCGCATTACAACCGGCAACCTCGAAGATGACATAGCACAGGTTGCTACCTGCGATTGGATAATAGAAGTAGTAAGCGAGAACCCTGCTATTAAAAAAGTAGTGTTCGATCAGTTAGAGAAAGCGCGTAAGCCGGGCACTTTAATAACCAGTAACACATCGGGTATACCACTGCACATGTTGGCGCAAGGCCGCAACGAAGATTTTCAAAAGAACTTCTGCGGTACGCACTTCTTCAATCCTCCGCGTTATTTAAAACTGTTAGAAATTATTCCGACACCTAAAACAGATCCTGAAGTAGTTGACTTTTTAATGCACTACGGCGATCTGCATTTGGGCAAGACCACTGTGCTCTGTAAAGATACCCCAGCCTTTATTGCTAATCGTGTAGGTGTTTATGGTATTATGGCGCTGTTCCACTTAGTGGAAAAAATGGGACTTACTGTTGAAGAGGTTGATAAACTTACCGGCCCCGTATTAGGCAGGCCTAAGTCTGCAACTTTCCGCACCTGTGATGTTGTGGGACTTGATACATTGGTGAACGTAGCCAATGGATTAAAAGCGAACGTACCAAACGATGAAGCTAAAGCATTGTTCGAATTGCCTAAGTACGTTGCTAAAATGGCAGAGAGCAAATGGCTGGGCGATAAAACAGGACAAGGCTTTTATAAGAAAGTAAAGAACAAAGATGGTAAGAGCGAAATACAAGCACTCGACCTGAATACATTAGAATATAAGCCAAGCCAGAAAGTGAAATTCGCTACACTGGAGGCAGCTAAGATGGTTGATTCACTTACGGATCGTATGAAATTATTGGTAGGCGGAAAAGATAAAGCAGGTGATTTTTATCGTAGTTCTTTTGTAGGATTGTTTGCATATGTTTCTAACCGTGTTCCTGAAATATCAGATGAAGTTTACAGAATAGACGACGCACTGCGTGCCGGTTTTGGCTGGCAGTTGGGCCCTTTCGAAATGTGGGATGCTATTGGCGTACCTGCTGCTATTAAACTTATGGAAGATGCAGGTAACAAGCCTGCTGCATGGGTTTATGATATGGTTAAGAAAGGTTGCACATCATTCTATAAAATTGAAAATGGTGCAAGGAAGTATTATGATATTCCTGCAGGCGCTTATAAAACAATACCGGGTACCGAAGCATTCTTAATATTAGATAACTTCAGGCAGAACAAAACTGTTTGGAAGAACTCAGGCGTTACAGTTACCGATATCGGCGATGGAATTATCAATGCAGAGTTCCACACCAAAATGAACTCTATTGGTGGCGAAGTAATACAAGGCGTTAACAAGGCCATTGAAATTGCTGAGAAAGATTTCCGTGGTTTGGTAATATCAAACGAAGGAGATAACTTCTCTGCCGGTGCTAACGTTGCACTTATATTCTCTATGGCTCTTGAGCAAGATTGGGAAGAACTGGATATGGCAATACGCACATTCCAGAATACCAATATGCGCATACGTTATTCATCAATACCTGTAGTGGTGGCTCCGCATAATATGGCTTTGGGTGGTGGTTGCGAAATGTCGATGCATGCTGATAAAGTACAATTGCATGCTGAAACCTATATGGGCCTTGTAGAATTTGGTGTTGGCTTAATACCGGGCGGCGGCGGAACGAAAGAGATGGCAGTTCGCTTATCTGATTCATTTGTAGAAGGTGAAGTAGAGCTTCCAATTTTAAGAGAAAAATTCCTTACCATAGGTATGGCTAAAGTATCAACCTCAGCTTACGAAGCATTTGATTTAGGTTACATGCGTAAAGGCATTGATGAGGTTACCGTGAACCGTGCTCGCTTACTTACGGATGCAAAAGCATCTGTAATACGTATTGCTGAGGAAGGGTATACACAACCTATTAAGCGTAATGATATTAAGGTGTTAGGTAAAACAGGCTTGGGTATGGTATATGTTGGTGCCGATGTAATGTTACAAGGCCACTATATGTCAGAGCATGATAAGAAGATATCTTTGAAGCTTGGGTATGTAATTTGCGGTGGCGATCTTTCTGCTCCAACATTAGTGTCTGAACAATATTTGTTAGACCTGGAAAGAGAGGCATTCATGTCGCTATGTGGTGAAAAGAAAACCCTTGAGCGTATACAAAGCATTTTGACAGGAGGAAAGATATTGCGTAACTAAGTAGTAAGGAATAAGGAGCAAGTAGTAAGAGAAAGAATATAATGGCAATACAAAAGTTTGAAGATATTATAGCATGGCAAAAGGCGCAAGAATATGCCGTAGATATATATTCTACTTTTAAAAGCTCGAAAGACTTTAGTTTCAGGGATCAGATATGTAGGGCAGTGGTTTCCATATCAAATAACATAGCAGAAGGATTTGATAGGAGTTCTAATGCTGATTTTTCAAGATTTTTGTATATTGCAATTGGTTCATGTAGCGAGGTTAAATCAATGATATATCTGGCAGAGAAGCTTAATTATATAACAAAAAAAGAACAACTAATATTATTGGAAAAAGGTAATGAGATTTCTAAGATCATTCGTGGGCTGATTAAAGCTATTAAGCCATGATGACTTATTCCTTATCCCTTATTCCTTAAAACTAAATCTATGGAAGCATATATAGTAGCCGGATACAGATCGGCAGTAGGTAAAGCAACAAGAGGTAAATTCAGGTTTACACGCCCTGATGATATTGCAGTAAGTGTGTTGCAACACCTAATTGCATCGGTACCTAACCTAAATAAAGATGATATTGATGACCTTATTGTTGGTAATGCAATGCCTGAAGCAGAGCAAGGACTTAATATGGGGCGTCTAATATCGCTCATGGCATTTAATACCGATAAGATTCCCGGAATGACAGTGAACCGTTATTGCGCATCAGGTCTCGAAACTATTGCTATTGCCAGCGCAAAAATTCGAGCCGGTATGGCCGATTGTATCATTGCGGGTGGCGCAGAATCAATGTCGCTCATACCAATGGGTGGTTGGAGAATTGTACCGCATTCTGAAATTGGCTTAACCCACCCTGACTGGTATTGGGGTATGGGTACCACAGCAGAAGCTGTAGCAAATGAATATAAAGTTTCTCGTGCCGACCAGGATGCGTTCTCTTTCGCTTCTCACCAAAAGGCTGTTGCAGCTATAAAAGGTGGCAAGTTTAAAGATGAGATAGTGCCTGTTAAGGTGAAGGAGAATTTTGTAGACGAAAAAGGAAAGAAACAATCGCGCGACTATATAGTTGATACCGATGAAGGTGCACGTGCCGATACTACAATGGATGCATTGGCTAAACTGAAACCTGTATTTGCATCAGACGGTAGCGTTACTGCTGGTAACTCATCCCAAACATCTGACGGAGCGGCGTTTGTTATTATAATGTCGGAAAAAAAGGTAAAGGAATTAAACCTTAAGCCGATTGCACGCCTTGTTTCTTATGCAGCGGCAGGTGTTCCCCCACGCATTATGGGTATAGGTCCGGTAGCGGCAGTACCCAAAGCATTAAAACTGGGTGGATTGAAATTAAGCGACATACAATTATTCGAACTGAACGAAGCATTTGCATCACAATCATTAGCAGTTGTCCGCGAATTAGGTATTAACCCTGACCTTGTAAACGTTAATGGTGGCGCTATAGCATTGGGCCATCCATTGGGTTGTACTGGTGCTAAGTTATCAGTGCAGTTGTTTAATGAAATGCGCCGTCGTAAAAACAAATATGGTATAGTTACCATGTGTGTGGGTACGGGCCAGGGAGCGGCAGGAGTATTTGAGCTTTTGAATTAAAACTAAATTAACTATCTTTAAACCTAGTATCTAAGTACTAATTATTCAATATAAAACAAAATGGAAGCTACCGCAGTTAAAACCCCGATCAAAGGAGGAGAGTTCTTAGTAAAAGAATCTTCTTACCAGGATATTTTTATCGCTGAAGAATGGACAGAAGAGCAGCGAATGATCGCTCAATCGTGCCATGAATTTTTGGCGGCAGAAGTTTGGCCTATCATGGATAGGATAGACAGCCAGGAAGAAGGCCTGATGGTAAAAATATTAGATAAGGCTGCAGAACTTGGCCTTTTAGGACTTAATATTCCTGAACAATACGGAGGATTTGAAAAAGACTTCCTTACAGGTATGTTAGCTACTGAAGCTATTGGTTCGGGTTATTCATTTGCAGTGGCTATATCGGCACATACAGGTATCGGTACACTTCCAATACTATACTATGGTAACGAAGCACAAAAGAAAAAATACCTTCCTAACCTTGCTTCAGGTAAGTGGAAAGCTTCTTATTGTTTAACCGAACCGGGTTCTGGTTCTGATGCAAACTCTGGTAAAACCAAGGCTACATTATCGGCTGATGGAAAGTATTATTCTATCACTGGTCAAAAAATGTGGATCACCAACGGTGGTTTTGCTGATGTATTTGTAGTATTTGCAAAGATCGGCGATGATAAAAACCTTAGCGCATTTATAGTTGAAAAAACTTTTGGTGGTATTACTCTTAACCCTGAAGAACATAAGATGGGTATTAAAGGTAGTTCGACCCGTCAGATATTCTTTAATGACTGTAAGGTACCTGTTGAGAATTTGCTTTCAGAAAGGGAAAATGGATTCAAGATAGCGGTAAATATATTGAACGTAGGCCGTATTAAGCTTGCTGCTGCTGCTTTAGGTTCTTGCAAAACAATCATTACAAAGGCTGTAGAATATGCAGGCCAACGTATTCAGTTTGGGAAGGCAATTGGTACTTACGGAGCTATTCAGCATAAAATGGCTGAGCAAGCTATCCGTGCTTTCGCATGCGAATCTGCTTTGTATCGTGCCAGCCGTAATATGGAAGATGTGATTGAAGGCCTTACAGAAGGTGGAATGGAACATGGTAAAGCGATATTGAAAGGTATTGAACAATACGCAGTAGAAGCCGCTATCATGAAAGTATTTGGTTCGGAAACTTTGAATTATGTGGTTGACGAAGGTGTTCAAATTTACGGTGGTATGGGCTATTCGGCTGATGCGCCTATGGAAAGAGCATACCGCGACGCACGTATCAACAGAATATTTGAAGGTACCAACGAAATTAACCGCATGCTTTCGGTTGATATGATGATCAAACGTGCTATGAAAGGTGAAATTGATTTGATGGGCCCTGCTATGAAAATATCAGGCGAGTTAATGTCAATCCCTGATTTTGGCGACCCTGACACAGCGCTATTTGCAACTGAAAAGAAATACATTAGGAACTTTAAGAAAGCTGCCCTGATGGTTGCAGGTTCAGCGGTACAAAAGCTTATGACCAAGTTAGGCACTGAGCAAGAAGTAGTAATGAACATTGCTGATATGCTTATTGAAATATATGTAGCTGAATCAATGCAATTGCGTGTTGAAAAGCTCGTAAGTATGAAGGGCGAACAAGAATGCGCTTTATTGCTTGATATGATGCGTACCTGGTTATTTGATTCAACTGACAGGATCAGCAAAGCCGGAAGAGATGCAATCTGTTCATTTGCTGAAGGCGATGAACAACGTATAATGCTTTCGGGACTTAAGCGTTTTACTAAGACCGATGCATTCAATACAAAAGATGCACGCCGTAGAATAGCTACTAAGATGTTGGCTGAAAACAAATACTGTTTCTAAAAATGGCAGAACCAACGCGGTTATTCGATATTCCATACTGGCAGCACGAAAAATTTCCGAAGCCAGATGCTTTAGTAAATAAAATAAAGGGTGAGTGGAAGCCAATTAGCACAGAAGAATTCATAGCTAATTCTAACAAGATCAGTTATGGCTTAATGGCTATGGGGCTTGGCAAAGGGGATACCATTGCCACTATATCTACTAATAACCGCTTTGAGTGGAACTATATGGATATTGGGATGTTGCAGGTGGGTGTTATGCACGTGCCTGTATATCCAACCATTAGCGATTCTGACTACGAGTTTATATTTAAGGACGCACAGGTAAAGTATGTGTTTGTTTCTGATGAAGCTTTATATAAACGGGTAAAGGAGATAGTTAAGACTATACCGGCTATTAAGAATGTATACACCTTTAATGAAATAGCCGGAGCACCTCATTGGACAGAGGTTTTAAAGTTGGGTGAACAGAATCCTCAGCCCGAAAAGCTAGAAGAGCTAAAGAAAGCTGTTCAGCCTTCTGATATTGCAACACTTATTTATACTTCTGGTACAACAGGTACACCTAAGGGCGTTATGCTAACGCATAATAATATTGTAACAAATCTTATTGCTTCTCATCCTTATGTGCCTATAAAGCCGTTCGCCAGGGCGCTCAGTTTTTTGCCTTTGTGTCATATATATGAGCGTATGCTCAATTATTTGTACCAATATTCAGGCATTGCTATTTATTATGCCGAAAGTATTGATACTATTGGCGATAACCTGAGAGAAGTAAAGCCTCATGTGTTTGTAGCCGTACCACGTGTTATAGAAAAAATAGTAGATAAGATAATGGTTACCGGCAGTAGCTTAACAGGCATTAAAAAGATGCTTTTCTTCTGGTCCGTAGGCTTGGGTGCTAAATTTGAGCACGATGGAGCCAATGGATGGTGGTATGGAGTTAAGTTATCTATTGCACGCAAACTTGTATTTAGTAAATGGTCGGCGGCAGTAGGTGGTAATTTAGAATTAGTGGTTTCGGGTGGTGCGGCTTTGCAACCGCGTTTAGCCAGAATTTTTTGGGCGGCTAATATGCCGATACTTGAAGGTTATGGATTAACAGAAACATCTCCTGTAATAGCAGTTAATACGTTAGAACCTAACGGATCGCATTTTGGTACAGTGGGCCCTGTAATACCAGGTGTGCAGGTTAAATTCGCTGAAGATGGCGAAATACTTTGCAAAGGCCCTAATGTTATGAGGGGTTATTATAAACGCCCTGATAGTACTGCTGAAGCTATTGACACAGAAGGATGGTTCCACACCGGTGATATAGGTGTAATGGTTGATAACAGATTCCTTAAGATTACTGACAGGAAGAAGGCACTGCTTAAAACATCTGGTGGAAAGTATATAGCGCCACAACCTATTGAGAACAAGATGAAGGAATCACGATACATTGAGCAAATTATGGTGATTGGTGACGGACAGAAGTTTGCCGCTGCTTTAATTGTTCCTAAGTTCAGCGAACTTGAAATTTGGTGTAAATCGAAAGATATTCCTTTTACAACAAAAGACGAACTGATACATAATAAGGATGTGCATGATCTTTACCGCAGTGTGCTTGATAAGTACAATGTAAATTTTGGCCATGTTGAGCAGATAAAGAAATTCGAATTATTGGCTAACGAGTGGACCGTAGCTAATGGAGAAACTACTCCTAAGCTTGACCTGAAGCGTAAAGTAATAATGGAAAGGTATAAGCTGCAGGTTGATAGAATATATAATAGCCAAGCAGATTGATAAGATCTTAGACTGAAAAGAATTAGCCCTTTTTTAATTCAATATGCTTACTCAATAGCTTCTTTAAGAATGAGCTGACGGGTCTTTCGAAAAACCTATAGCTACAATCGGCGAAGAATATTATTAAGATTATTACAAGAATTGGTATATACAATATAAATGGACCGTAATTGACCCACTGAGATATCTTATTAATAAGAATTAATCCAACAAACTGATGAATAAGGTAAATGGTATAAGAAATTAGGCCGATACGTTGGAATGTTTTTATTTTGAGGAAATTAAGATACTGAGGTTTGAAAGTAAACATGGCTAATAGTGCAGTGAAAAGAACTAGAATAATAACAAGATTGATATCGAATGCATAATGATGATATTCAAAAAGTATTAATAGGCATGATAGTATTATATTCCATTTGGATATATGTTTCTTGAAATAGAATACATAAGCAATTAATCCAACTGTAAAAAAAATAATTTGATTTGCTAAAGGAAACCACGATATAAATAAACTGAAATAATGATTTTGAAGAAAGAAGTGAACTCTGCAGGCGTTGATAATTACGATAAGGCTTGTAAATAACAACCAGTTCGAAATGAAATTGCTCTTTTTTATAAAGTAAAGAACCCCTGCTATAATGTAAAATGTTACTTCGTAATGCAGGGTCCAATAAGAACCATCTATATAATCAAATTTTTTGCCAGGAATGAGTGTATTCCAAAACTGAGTATTGGTGAAAGTTAAACTTGGGAGAAAGTCAAGCGATTGTGAATGAAAAAGAGGGAAGTTATATGATTTATCTAAAAACTTTACCAATAGGTACGTTAAAGATGCACATAATAGCATTGGAGGAAACAGCCTGATAAGCCTATTGAGCAGAAATCCTTTGAAAGTAGATGTCTTTTCAAGCATATAAAGAATTACAAATCCGGAGATCATGAAAAAGAAGTTTACCCCTAAATATCCGTATTGAAAATAAGAGGCGGCTACTCCGCCATAGGGATAAATATTTTTAGGATAATATGGAATCGCCCACCTAGAATAATAATGATAAAGAACAACAAATAGAACGGCTATAAATCTAAAGCTATCTAATAGCTCTATCCTGCCCACTTTTTCACTATTTATGTTACTAAGCATTTATGTAGATTGTATATCGCTTGAGGTTCTGATTGGGAAATTAATTTAAATTACGATATAAATATCTTTTTTATTTTACTAAGTAGATCTGCTGCACATATTAATATAAAAGGGTATGCAGGAACAAAATATCTTTTCTCACACTTTCCTAAGAGTATTGGGTGTACTAGTATAGTATAACATACTATTGCTGTAATAATGACTACTGGTGTAGATAGTAAATTTTTCCGGGTAAGTAGTATTATTCCAAATGTTCCTAATGTAAGTATTGCTATATAAAGTAGTGAGTAAAATACCTTAATGCCATAACAAAGCGAATTTAATTGACTGGTAAGTGTTGTAAAGAGGTTGTAAGTTCCTGAATGAAGGAGGAAGTGTTTTGTTCGCATTAATGGTGCTTTAATATAATACAAAAAGGGTTTTTCATTCTTTATGGAAGCTGCGTATGAATGACACCTGACTCGTATCCCGGTTAATAGGGCGCTCATTTTAATGGTATCTGTAGAGTGTATGTTTTCCAAAGAAATATAGGAACCCAGTTGTTTTTTTAGGATCAAAAGAGAATCGTAGTTGAATTTAGAAGTGTAAACATAATTTGGAATAGCCACAGGAATATTATGCAGTTGCGGTTGAAGCCCATCATTTAACCCGAACCAACGTATTTCCGCATCGGGGTCCCAATATTGATCACTGCCGCCCCAGCTTCGAGCTAAGGTAAGTAGAGGAGGATAATATGAATCTTCGTATCCGGGATAATATATAGTAGCAGTTGCCGGAATAAATTTGCGATGTGTTATATAGTTCCTGCTTATCCAGGTGCCTTCAAAAATAATAAATGGAAGAAGAAATAAGAATGATTTGGCAAGAGTGGATTTTTTTAATTCATGAAGATAAAAGAAGGTGATTACCACAGTTAAATATAATAGTACTAATGGCATAAATACTGGGCGTAGGAATACTACCCAAGTTATAAAAAGACCTGAAATAATAAGATTAAGTGAATGTCTTTTTTCTGTTTCAAATGCCTTGACAAGGAAGAATACAGATAATATTAAGAAAGAAGTTGTGAAGCTTTCTGTAAGTAAAGTGGCATCAAATAAACTGGTATATGTGCTTACCAAGTATAGGTAAAAGGTTAAATAAAATACCTGAGTTGATTTGAATAAATACCTGGCTATAAGTGAAAGGGGGTAAATGGTTGAGGCAGCAACAATATATTGCAATACAATGAGCATGGTAAATGCAACAGACTTACTGAAGAAAAATGCTAAAGGCAGGTATAGAACTCCATATCCGGGCATTCTGAAATCGGGGCTATAGGTGCCATGAGAAATAAGATTTTCAATAGGCTCAAAATATGTATATGTATCTCCGGCTATTGTGCCACTAAAGCCATGTAAAGGACTTACGCCGTGCCTGCTAATAAGAAAGATGAATATAAGTCCCTTAGCAAGGAAAGATAGGAACAGCCAGAAATGCCATTTTGAGGACTCTTTCAGAAATAGTTTACTGAGAGCTTGCTTCATTCATAGATAAATAAACGGTTCACTGAATTACAATAAGTGAACTAAGTGCTCCTTTTAACTCTAAACTTAATGTATATCCAGTTAACGGTACATGCTACGCATATTATCATGAAAGGGTAGACGGGGACTAAATACCTGGCTTCACTATAACGAAGTATTATGGGATGTATAATTATGCAGTAGATAGTTGTTCCTGTAATTAAAATAAGCGAGGCGAAAGAGATGCTTTGCTTGGTTAATAGTAGTAGGCCTATTATACCTAGTCCTATTACAAGTAGATAGAGTAAAGAATAAAAGATTTTAAATACATAAGCAACAGGACTTAACTCGCTTGCTGATTTGTCAAATAAATTATATGTTCCCGAATGCACCAGAAATTTCTTTGTGATAACTAAAGGGGCCTTTATATAATATAAAAATGGTTTTTCATACTTTATTGATTGGGCGTATAGGTTACATTTGTTCCTTATTATTGTCATTAATTCCTCCCTTTTTATTGAATCGGAAATTGTGTGTGCACTGTCTGAGAGATAATTAGTCAATTGTTGTTTTAATATAACTAAAGAGTCCAAATTGAATTTTGACGTGTATATATAATCTGGTATTGAAATGTTATTGTCTTTTAAAGGAGCCATTCCCGATAATCTTGTTTCTTTAACTCCAAACCATCTAATTTCTGCTGTAGGATCCCACCATATCCAACTGCCTCCCCAACTTTGTACAAATATTATAAATGGTAGTTTATACGACTTCTCAATTCCTGGACTAATGAATGTTACCGTTAATGGAATAAATTTTTTATGACTCAAATAGTTTCTGGTGATCCACAACCCTTCAAAACATATAAAGGGCACTAAAAAGAGAAGTAACTTAGGGAGAAATGTTTGTTTTTGGTTTATAAATATTACCAGCGCATATAATGCAAGTAAAGGAATAAATACGGGCCGCATAAAAATTACTTCCGTTAATAAAATGCCGGACAGTATATATCTACTTTTTCTTTGACCCTTAAGTGCTTGTAGAAGGAAGAAAACAGAAAAAATCAGGAATGATGTGCTAAGGCTTTCAGTAAGTAGCATTGAATCAAATAGGTTAGAATATGTACTTACTGCAAATAGATAGAATGTAGTGTAAAAAATAAAGGCCGACTTAAAAAGATGCCTTGCAATTAAAGCCAATGGATAAACAGAAAGGGCCGCCATGATAAATTGAAAAATTATCAACAAATTAGGTCCAAGTGGCTTGCTGAATAATAAGGCGAAGGGTAAATAAATAATACCATACCCCGGCATCCTAAAATCAGGACTGTATTGGCCATATTTAATAAGATTGTCTATAGGGGTAATGTATCCGTCCGTGTCTCCACCGGTTGCTCCCCAAAAGCCCGGAATGGTATTTATATCATGTTTGCTAAGTATGAAAATAAATATTAACCCTTTGCAAACTAAGGACACTAATATCCAAAATTGCCATTTAGAAGGATCTCGAAAGAAAAAACTATTTAGATATTGCTTCATTATTGAACCAATTTACAAAGTTTTTTATACCTTCATTTAAAGTAATGCTTGGGTTATAGTTCAACAGTTTTTTCGCTTTTTCAATATTGGCAAAAGTAATATCTACATCGCCTGGCTGCATTGGTGCATAACTAATAATAGGGTTTTTGTTAAGGGTGTCTCCAATGCAATTAACTAATTCAAGAAGTTTTACGGGGCTACTATTACCAATGTTAATTGTTTCGAAAACATTTTTGTTTGTTATGGAATAGTTAAATGCGCTATAAATACCATTGCATATATCATTTATATAGGTATAATCCCGGGCAGCGCCACCATCACCAAATAATTGAATCGGCTTGTCAGCTGAAATGAGTTCCACAAACTTCCGTATAGCCAAATCCGGACGTTGGCGTGGTCCATAAACTGTAAAGAACCTTAAGTTTATTATATCAAAGCCATGAAGATGATGATAAGTGTGGTTTAATAACTCGCATGCTTTTTTTGTAAATGCGTAAGGTGAAATAGGAAAATCAACTATATCAGTTTCCGAAAAAGGAACCTTTTTATTATTACCATATACGCTGCTAGATGAGCCAAATACCATCTTACGAATGTTACGTTGCCTCATCCATTCTAAAATAGTAAGAGTGCCCGTTATATTGGTATTCGTATAAGCTTGTGGATCGATAATGGAAGGTCTTACACCGGCTTTAGCTGCTAAATGGATGACAGCTTCAATTCCTTCAGGGAGCTTTACAAGGGCATTAATATCATTAATATCTATTTCAGAAAAGATAAAATTTTTATTCTTCAAAGAAATACTGAGATTCTTCTTTTTTTGTTCTTTGTTATAGAATGGGTCAAAATTGTCTATACCAACCACCTCATGCCCTTGGCCTAAAAAATACTCTGATAAATGACTGCCAATAAAACCTGCACAACCCGTTATTAATACTTTCATGGTAAAATATGAGACCTTAAATGTACTTAAATTACATGAAGTTATCGTACCACATTTCAAATACGAGCAAATTCCATAAAAGTTTACGATGGTTATGCTTTAATGCCAAATGTTCCCTTTTTAATTGCTCAATGAATGAATAGTTGAAAATGCCGTGTTTATTTATCCTTTCTTCAGACAAATAATGCTCCATGGTTTCGCGTAATTCGTTCCGTAACCATAGTGAGACCGGTATACCAAATCCTTTTTTAGGCCTGTCAATTATTTCATTGGGTAATTTGTTGCGCATTAATTCTTTTAAAAGGCGTTTGCCATTAAAGCCTTGTATCTTGTACTCTTTAGGTAGTGTATTCAGAAATTCTATAACGTTTACATCTAAAAATGGCGCACGAACCTCCAAAGAATTATACATGCTGGCTCTGTCTACCTTTACTAAAATATCTTCCAGTAAATAAGTTCGGTAATAGGTGTAGAGTAAGCGACTAAATTCATCTGCAATGGGTACATCTGCTAAATATTTATCAATGCAAGCTAGTCCATTACCATTACTTATACTCTTTGCAGCATTGTCAGTAAAAAGCTTATTCTTTAAAGAAGGAGTAAAGCTGCCGAGCCATAGTGTATGTGCATATTGACGGCTTTCTTCAAAACCCTTAAAGAATTGGGTTAGCTTAAAATCGAGGCTGATATTTTTATCGCTGGGTGGTAATAGGTTGGTTAAGGCTGAAAATGAACGTATAAGTGATTTGGGCAATATGCCGAATGACTTAAGGAACTTATCGGATATAAATGTAGGGTAGCCCGCGAGTAGCTCATCGCTGCCATCTCCACCCAGCGCAACTGTAACATGCTTGCGTGTGAATTTCGACAGGAAGTACGTGGGAATAATAGATGGGTCTGCAAAAGGTTCATCAAGTTTACCTATAATATCAGGTATCAGGCTGAGTGATGTAGTAGCCGATAAAAACTCTTCATGATGTTTGGTCCCTAGCTTTTTCGCCACTAGTTTAGCATAGTCGCTTTCGTCGTAACTCTTCTCTGAAAAACCTATTGAGAAGGTATTGATTTGCGCTTTAGAGTTTTTCTGTGCATAATAAGCTACAGTGCTGCTGTCTAACCCGCCACTTAAAAATACCCCTAACGGCACGTCTGACATTAGCCTATCACGAACAGCATTGTTCAAAAGGGTATCTAACGTTGATGTGGCATCGGTAAATGATATATTTTGTTGGGTAAAGTCTACCTTCCAATAAGGCTGCTTGTCAGTGATCTTACCATCTCTAAAAATTAAATATTGCGATGCTTCTAACTTGTGAATATTACTGAAGATGGTATTTGGGGTAGGTACGTAATCGAATGTGAGGTATTCATTAATGGCATTATAATTCAAATCTTTCTTTACTATGGGGTGTTTTAGTATTGCTTTTAGTTCTGATGCGAATATGAGGGTATTGTTAACCACAGAATAATAAACAGGTTTTTTACCCATCCTGTCGCGAGCCAGCAGCAATTGTTTTTTATTGTAATCATAAATAGCAATGGCAAACATCCCGTTTATCTTTTCTAAAAGCTTCTCGCCGTATTCCTGATACAGGTACACTAATACTTCAGTATCTGATGTTGTGCGGAAGCTATACTTACCTAGTTTCAATAATTCTTCCTTTAACTCCAGGTAATTATATATTTCACCGTTAAATACCATTGATACAGTTTTATCAGAAGTATAAAACGGTTGTTGCGCTTCAGGACTCAAATCAATAATACTTAACCGGGCATGAGCAAGCCCTACATTGCCAATCAAATCGGCTCCTTGATAATCGGGGCCACGGTAACTAATGGCATTTATCATGCCTCTTAAATCACTCTGGTTACCGTTGCCTATAAAACCTGCAATGCCACACATACTTATTGGCTAATTACTTTATTTGTTTATTGGGAAATAATTTACTGTACCCCCAATAGAGACTACATGCTGCACAAATAATTAAAAATGGCCAGGCTGGTATTAGATACCTGTTCTCATTCTCTCTTACAATAACGGTATGTATTAAAATAGTATAAATTGGTATTATAGGCAATATACTCTGAATAGACATCTTGAAAATGAATGGCAACATAAGTAAAGAACCAATTAAGCCTAGCCAAAGAATAGTATAGTAGAAAATATTGTAAAAATTTGTTATGAAATTATTGATATAAAGCTTTGAAACTGTATGAATATTGAAAAGCATAGTACTCATTCTTCTTTCACTACTTTTTATATAAAATATATAGGGTTTTTCTTTTTTTATTGATAAGGTGTATCTGGTGAATCTTTCTATTACAGATTTCTGATACTCATCTTTCTGGCTGACTGAAATACTAGAATCCGATAGCATATGGGTTATCAGGCCTTTTAAAACTTTAAGGCTATCCTTATTAAATTGCGAGGTGTATATATAATTAGGAAAGGGTAATGAATCGCTTTTGTCGGTATTACCCAGCGGACAAGGTTTTCCGTCACTAAACCAATATATTTCGGCATTAGGGTCAATAAACCAAATTGCTCCTCCCCATGCCTGGGCAAACTCTACCATTGATTTTAAATGGGTGTGTTCAATCCATGGGAAAAACACAGTTCTGGTGAGAGGAATAACTTCCTTATAATGGATATAATTGCGTACTGTCCATGAACCATCGGCCAGGATAAAAGGAAGAAGGAACAGGAAAGCATTTATAAGTTTCTTCTTTGAGCGTATAAGCTGTATGATTACTAGCGTAAAATAAACTAATACAAGAGGAGTGAAAATAGGACGCAAGAAAGCAGTCCATGCCAAAAAAGTTCCTGAAAAAATAAGATCCCTGACTTTATAGTTTTCAAAATCCCTTGTGAAAAAGTATACGGAAAAAATGAGTAATGAAGTAGTTAGGCTTTCTGACCCAATTACAGCATCGAAAAGGCTTGAATAGATACTAATGGTATAAAGGAAGAATGTAAGATAAAACAAAGCATTGCTATTATTAAGCAATTTTTTTACAATTAATGCAAGTGCATAAACTGATAATGATGATAGGATTAATTGAATACAAATCAAAACATTACATGCAATTGCCTTTGGGAATATCAGTATCAATGGATAATAGAGTACTCCAAAGCCGGGCATGCGATAATCGGGGGCGTAAATGCCTGTATTTGCGAGATTTTCAAAAGGTATCACATATCCATCAACATCACCCCGTAAACCGCCCCAAAAGCCAGGAAAGCTTTCGTATTGACGATAGTGCATTACCAACAGGAATAGAATAAGTCGGCTTAAAAAAGCTATGGCTAACCAATACTTCCAGTTTGATGAATTAGCTAATAATAATTTACCCAGTTTCTGTAACATTCTTTAATATGCTCTATTCAATATCACAAATATAAAAGTTACACTCTTGATGCAACACAAACAATGGAAGTGCCAACTGATTTTTTAGGCATTAAGGTATACTCGGTTAATAAACTTTCTGCCATTATATTATGTACTGTTTTCATTCTGGCATTAGGTATTTTTACTTTAACCGGTCTTTTTAGCAAATGCAAAGCTCCTAAATAAGCTGGTGGGTATAGAATGTGAAAAGCATAGGCGTTTTGTATAATCTCAAAACCTATTTCTTCCATTAAACTCGCAGTCATTTTCAAATCATACCTTCTGTAATGGCCGAAAAAAACATCATATTCCGACCATATCTCCTTTCTCGCAGGTACGGTTATTATAATATGTTTTATAGTTGTATATTCTTTTAGCAATTCCTTTATAAACTGAACCGGATCTTCAATATGTTCAATTACATCCAAAAGCAGAATAGTTTGAAAGCTATTTTTAAATTCAGTATTCATGCTAAAAGCATCTTTCCCAGTAATGATTAGATCTTCTGCGCCCTTTATCGGTAATGCTGGGGCAAGTTCAATGCCGAAACATTTAATACCCTTGTTGTGTAAAAACTTTGTAACAATACCTCTTCCGCACCCTACATCAAGAATGCTAGAGTTTAATAAATATTCGTGTTTTTTTATTTCGTGTAAGATAATTTTATTCCTCGCTTTGGTCCAATAGAAATCTTCAATACCATCAGGGTAATTATATTGATATTGCTCTTCGGTATAACTTGTTGTCATTAGTATATTTTCTAGTGGCTATACAATTTATTTGATTTTAGTTGACTGAAATGGCAAGTTACGTGTTTTGTAGAGGCAGTATGAAGCGCAAATTATCAGGAATGGCCAAGCGGGCATTAGATATCGACTATCCATTTGCCTTAAAACAATGGTATGTATTAATATAGTATATAGGGGCAGAATTATAAAAATCAAAAGAAAACTATTTTTCAGAGAATCTTTTAAAAACAGAAAAATGCCTACTATACCTAAAGCTATTATAATATAATTAAAAAGCATATAGAGCCAGTTTATTGGGTTTATTTTGTGAAATAGTTTGGTTACAATATAATTCAGGTTGTTATAGTAGTTTAATAAGCCTACATGATAAGATGAATATCCAATTACATTATAAGATGCCCAATGTAATATAAAAATGTCTTTTAGGTATAATAAAGGGGCCTTAATGTAATATAAGAATTTTCTCTCTTCTTTTATTGATAGAGTGTATTTGTTGAATTTACTAATTAACAGTTTACACTTAAGGTCATTGGTATTAGCCGAATAGAGGGCTCCTGAATCTTGTATCGAAATGAAAAGCTTCTTTAAGTTTAGTAAACTATCTCTGTTAAACTGAGAAGTGTATATATTATCCGGTATTTCTTCGCCTGTAAAACCTTTACAGTATTCATTATGATAACCAAACCAAAATAGTAAAGATCTTGTGTCTCCCTCGACATAATTGCCTCCCCATGCCTGAATAAACTGAACGGCAGATTGCCTGTATTCAGGGGCTTCAAACATCTTCCCGGTTAAGGGTACTGCTTTGTGATATATAGGGTAATTCCTTACTATCCATAATCCATCAATGAATATAAACGGGCTTAAGAAAAATAAAAGTGCTTTAAGAATAGGAAGTTTTAGTCTATAAACTTGAAAGATTAAAAAACCTGCATATAATAACAGCATTAATAAAAAAACAGGCCTTAGGAATATGACCCAGCTAAGGATAGCGCCAGATAGAATAAGATAGTATGTCTTTTTACTTTGAAAGTATTCGAAAAAGAAATAGGTGGTAAAGATCAAGAAAGAAGTGCATAAGCTTTCAGTCATTAGGGCTTGGTCCATACAATTTGAGAATGAGCTTATAAGGAATAAGTAAAAAACGCTGTGAAAAAAATAGTTATTGTTAGTTACATTTTTAGCCAACATTGCCAGATAGTATACACTTACTGAGGCAAGAATATACTGCCATAAGATAAGAAAGTTGCATGCCATAGCTTGGGAGGAAAACAACCGGAAGAACCAATAAATGGCACCATACCCCGGCATCCTTATGGCGTCACCATAAGTGCCCGATTTTATGAGGTCTTCAATGGGCCATAAGTATGACCTTGAATCCGGTGCCACATAACCCCAAAAACCATGTATGACCCAGGTGTCATCAGAGCCTTGTATTATTCGGCAAAAAAAAAGTATTCCCTTAAAAGCCAAAGCCATAAAAAGCCAAAACTTCCAGTTTGAAGGGCTTTTAAAAAAGAAAGATAAAAGCTTACTTTTCATTAGGCCTTTTTTTTCTTTCCGCCAAATTTCCACGAATTACCATTTCTAAAAGTAATATAGGTAGAACTTTTATCTATTTCCGGATAGTTTTTAAGCCATTCCTCTATTGTCTGTTTTGAAATATATGCAGTTTGGGGAGTTACAAGCTGATCGAATGCTACGTGCCTGAAGAACATGAAATTCCTTTTAGATATCCAACAGGAGTATTCATAAAGTGGAAGTTTTCTAAATACTTTCGAAGAAGAAATAATCTTTGCATAAATAAAATAAGGCACCACCATTGGCGTTGCAACAAAATATTTGGTGAACCACCATGGGAGTTTTGATACGATTTTTCTAATTGGGTCAACAATATAAATTATAATTGCATTGCCCTCTTTAGCATAAACCCAACAATGAAATAGTCCTCCGGGTTTTGTGTTTTTAAGAACAGATTCAAATCCATCTATAGGTTTTTTTAGATGGTGTAAGACGCCAATACAATAAACTAAATCAGCCCCACTGCCTACAAAAGTTGTTAGGTCGTGCTGTGTGATTTTAAAATTTGTATAGCCTGTTTGCGCCATATTCTTTTCGCAAGATAGTACAGACGCGCCCAAGTCAACACCTTCAATAAATGAAGGGCTCCATGTAGTCATATGGCATAATAGGCTTCCGTTACCACACCCCAACTCTAATACCGTTTTTCCTATAACATCAGCCTGGGTAACCGGCTCAAACCAGTCATTAAACTGTTCGGTAGTATAAACAGAACCACCTGGTAAATTATTCCAGGAAGAGGCGAAAGCATCAGCAGTTTTCTTATCCTGTGAATCTATATTCGGAGTGGTCATGTTAAAAATTTACCTTTTCTTTAATTGTAAAAGGGAATTTACTCTGACTTTCGTAATACGTACGCATTAACATTTCAGCCAGTATACCCATAAGTATCATTAATATTCCTACTATAAAAAACATGGCTGCAATAGTTGGTAAAGGAGTCTGAATAAGATCTTTTTGCTTAGTTAATTTAAAATAAATTGCTGTTCCTGCAGAAAGCAACATTACCAAAAACGATAAAATACCTGCTCCTCCAAAGAAGTGAATTGGGCGGTGCATAAATTTATCGAGGAACTTAATAAGTATAAGGTCGAGCATTACTTTATATATCCTGAAGAGGCCATAGTTGCTTTGCCCATAAAGCCGGGGCTGATAGTTTACAGGTATTTCGGTAACTTTGCCGCCCTGCCATTTGCAAAATACTGGTATAAAACGATGCATTTGTCCATATAGACGTACATCCTTTATTACATCCCTTTTATAAGCCTTTAATGTGCATCCATAGTCGTGCAGTTTAACCCCTGATATTTTGCTTATTAGTCCATTTGCCGCTAATGAAGGTACCTTACGGGTAAGAAACTGGCCTTTCCACCTGTTTTGTCTCCAGCCACTAACAACATCATATCCTTCATCCATTTTTGCCAATAGCTTGGGTATATCATTAGGGTCGTTTTCTAAATCACTGTCCAGTAACACAAAGGTATCACCGGTTGCTGCCTGTATGCCGGCATTTATAGCTGCAGTTTGGCCAAAATTTCGCTTAAGATTAATAAGTTTAATCCGGGTGCTTTTAGCTGCATACTTTTTCATTTCTTCCCATGATGAATCTTTAGATCCATCATTTACTGCTATAACCTCATAATCGTAACTATTCAGCGCTTTTTCAATAGTGCTGAACAATTGATCGATTCCTTTGGCCTCGTTATAAACAGGAAGTATTACTGACAGTGCAGGCATTTTGACTAAAATACTATTAGTTAAACAAATATACTGATTAGAAGTTAGGCTTAAGCAGGTATTTACTGTAGAAGAGATTGATTTGTTCTACTACTTCATCTGCTGTATCAACCACTTTAAAAAGCTCGAGGTCTTCAATACTTGCATTCTTTTCATGGTCTATCATTTCTTCTTTTATCCATTTTAATAAGCCGGTCCAATATTGCTTACCTACCATAATAACAGGGAAATGGGCCACCTTATTAGTCTGTATTAAGGTAAGTGCTTCGAAAAGTTCATCGAGTGTACCTAATCCACCCGGAAGTACAACAAAGCCTTGAGCATATTTAACAAACATCACCTTTCGTACAAAAAAATAGTCAAAACTTATCAATTTGTCATGGTCAATAAATGGATTGTGTGATTGTTCCATGGGTAAGGTGATATTTAACCCTACCGATCTTCCACCACCTGCTTTGGCTCCTTTGTTGGCAGCTTCCATAATACCCGGACCTCCGCCTGTAATTACGCCATATCCATTACGGGTAAGTTTAAATGCAATTTCAGATGCCAGTTTATAATACTGATGGGACGGCTTGGTACGGGCAGACCCGAAAATGGATACGCATGGCCCAACTTTGGCCATTTTTTCAAAGCCTTCAACAAATTCAGCCATTACCCTGAATATTTGCCATGAGTCTGTAGCTTTTACTTCATTCCACGACTTGTCCTGAAATGCTTTCTGAATTTGTTCTTCGTCGTTTATCATTAGTATAATAAATGTATTACAAATATAAGGAAATGCTTGAGCCTTACAGGTGTGAAAAAATTGAAACTACAATTCCTTTGCCAGGTATACGGCTGTATGGCTTTTCTTATTCTTTATCACCTCTTCGGGCGTGCCTTCAGTTATAATTTGTCCGCCTTTTGAGCCACCTTCGGGGCCAAGGTCAATAATATGGTCGGCTACTTTTATTACATCTAGGTTATGCTCAATAACTATAACAGTGTTGCCGTAATCAACCAACTTATTCAATACATCTAATAATAAACGTATATCCTCAAAATGGAGGCCTGTTGTCGGCTCATCAAGTATATATAATGTATTGCCGGTTTGCCTTTTAGATAATTCTGTAGCCAGTTTTGTGCGTTGCGCTTCGCCACCCGAAAGTGTTGTAGACGATTGCCCCAGTGTAACGTACCCCAGGCCTATTTGATTAAGTGTTACTATTTTCTGCGAGATTGAAGGGATTTCAGAAAAGAAATCTACCGCCTGTTCTACGGTAAGATTGAGAACATCATTTATTGATTTGCCTTTAAATCTTACTTCAAGCGTTTCACGATTATAGCGTTTGCCATTGCATTCGTTGCAAACCACATATACATCGGGTAAAAAATTCATTTCAATAGTACGCAGGCCTGCACCCTGACATGTTTCGCAACGGCCACCTTTTACATTGAAAGAGAATCGGCCGGCCTGGTAGCCACGTATCTTAGCTTCGGGTAATGATGCAAACAGGTTACGTATATCAGCAAAAACATTTACATAAGTAGCCGGATTCGACCTTGGGGTTCTTCCAATAGGGGCCTGATCAATTTCAATGATCTTATCAATATATTGCATACCCGTAATCGAATCATATTCCAGCGGCTTTTTCTCCGACCGGTATAAATGGTGATTGATAATAGGGTAGAGGGTTTCATTAATGAGTGATGACTTGCCACCGCCTGAAACACCGGTTACACATATTAGTTTGCCCAATGGAAAATGTGCCGTTACATTCTTTAAATTATGCCCTTTGGCACCTTTCAATACTATTTCTTTGCCGCTGCCTTTTCTTCGTTTTTTTGGCACTTCAATTTCTTTTTTACCTAATAAAAATTCAGCAGTAAGCCCCGGCATTTTAACAAAATCCTTAGGAGTCCCTTCAGCAACTACCTTGCCACCGTGCATGCCTGTACCGGGGCCAATGTCTATTATCCAGTCCGATGCCAACATCATTTCCTTATCATGTTCCACTACAATTACCGAATTACCAATATCGCGTAATTGTTGCAGTGCATCTATAAGCTTAGTATTATCCCGTTGATGTAAACCAATGCTCGGCTCATCGAGTATATATAATACACCTACAAGCTGAGAACCTATTTGTGTTGCCAGCCGTATTCGTTGTGCCTCACCGCCCGATAATGTTCTTGAACTACGGTTGAGCGTCAAGTAATCAAGCCCCACATTAAGTAAAAATTGAGCTCTGCTGCGAAGTTCTTTCAATACCTCTTTGGCAATAACTTTGTTCTTGGCAGTTAGTTTTTCTTCAACGGTAAGAAACCAATGATACAAGGCTATGATATCAAGACTAGCTAGTTCAGCTATGTTTTTATTATCAATCTTAAAATAAAGCGCCTCTTTCTTTAAGCGGGTTCCTTTGCATTCTGGGCAGGTAACTTTATTCATAAAGCCTGCTGCCCATTCATTTAAGCCAGGGGTATCGCTATCCTGACGCTGGCGATCAATAAAATTAACAATACCCTCAAAGTTTAAAGCGTAACTATGTGCGTTGCTGGTAAGGCTTTCGCGTACCTTTAATATTTCATCAGTACCATATAAAATAGTGTGTATCGCTTCCTCCGGTATTTTGCTAATAGGTGTATCGAGAGTAAAGCCATGTTTTTCGCCGATTGCATCTAGTTGGCGGAAAATCCAATTGTCTTTCTTTTTGCCAACAGGTGCAATAGCGCCATCATTAATTGATTTGCTGGTGTCTGGTATTATCTTTTTAGCATCTATCTGTGCCACCTCACCCAGTCCGTTACAGTTAGGGCAAGCACCATAAGGTGAATTGAATGAGAATAAATTAGGTGCAGGTTCATCATACGAAATGCCTGAAGTAGGGCACATTAAAAACCGGCTATAATGATGCACTTTATTATCCTCGCTAATAATGGTAATTATTCCCTTGCCATTCTTCATAGCCAATGCAACCGATTCGGCAATACGTTTCAGGGCATCAGTATGTACCTCAACACGGTCAATCAATACTTCAATATCGTGTATACTGTAACGGTCAGTATGCATGCCTGAACGTATTTCTTTCATGTCACCATCTATACGTACACGAGAAAAGCCACTTTTACGGAGCTGCTCAAAGAGCTCCCGGTAATGCCCTTTGCGGCCTTTTACTACCGGTGCAAGAATTTGTATTTTCTGTTTGTCGAACTTCTCTAATATAAGCTCTACTACTTGCTTTTCAGAGAAACGTACCATTTTTTCGCCGGTAACATATGAAAATGCCTCACCTGTTCGGGCAAATAAAAGTCGAAGGAAGTCATATATTTCAGTTATAGTGCCAACCGTAGACCGTGGATTTTTATTTACGGTTTTTTGCTCAATAGATATAACCGGACTCAATCCTTCAATTTTATCTACATCGGGTCTTTCCATACTGCCCAAAAACTGTCGCGCATATGCCGATAAGGTTTCTATATAACGGCGCTGCCCTTCGGCGTAAATGGTATCAAATGCAAGCGATGACTTACCACTACCGCTTAATCCTGTAATTACCACAAGCTTATTACGCGGTATTGATAAACTTATGTTTTTAAGATTATGTTCACGCGCTCCTATTACTTCAATAAACTCCTGGGCGGAAACTATATCGGGAACTTTTTCAAGAATCTCTGGTTTCACTTTATTGTTCAAATATCATAAGCTCATCTTTGGGTTTGAGCTTGGTTGTGTCATTAATCGAATTCCATGCACACAATTTTTCAACAGGCACGTTATATTGTTTGGCAATAGATTGAATATCTTCTCCCTGTTTTATTATGTGTATAGTTATTTTTGTTTTAGTGCTGTCGTGTTGTCTGGCGATAATAGTATCAGCTGCCTTTGCAATTACCGATGTACTGTCGGCAAAGGTTACATATTCACCAAGGTCAAGGAAAGGAATATTCTTTAAGGGGATTGAAATGGCATATATCTTCCTGTCCGCATCAGGTAGCTTATCTGTCAATAGCCAAGGGTTTAACATTTTAAGCACCCTGTAATTAATGCCTTTGCTTATAGCATAATCCGCAAGGTTACCTATAGTCGAATCTATAGGTGTAACAACAGTAGGTAATTGATTGTAAAGTTCAGAATTTTTAAGGTAGAAACCATATTGCTTTGGTGAACCTACTAGTGCTTTAAGCGATAGTATTCGATATACATAGCGTGCAGTTTCTGTATTCAGTTCAAGATCGTAGTAATTGTTCTGCCTTTGTTTATCAAGTTCGTGAGCAACACCACCCAGACCCATATTATATGATGCGGCTACTAATGTCCAGCTATGGAACTGCGCATAAGCTTCCTTAAATTAGCGGCAAGCGGCTTCTGTACTCTTTTCAAGATTGTAACGTTCGTCAACATCTTTGCTTATTTCAAGCCCGTATGCTTCACCTGTCGACTTCATAAACTGCCAAAACCCCGATGCTCCAACGCCAGATACTTTGTAGCTAAAGCCGCTTTCAGCTAATGCCAGGTATTTAAAGTCTTCGGGTATGCCATTTTTTTTCAATATCTGCTCAATGGCAGGGAAATAACGATGTGCACGCTTCATCATTAAAAGCGTTTGCGATTGCCAATATGTATTTACCAGCATTTCCTGCTCCAGATTCTCCTTAATGCCAAAGTGATTCATAGGGACTTTTTCACCTGCAAAACTCATGGTATCGGGTAAGGGTACTGAGAATATTTTATAGGTTTGGGTGAACGTATTATTATCAGAACTAATATTATCAGAAGCTCTGAGAAGTTCCATAGTCATAGATAGGAGTACAACGCTTCCGCCAATAAAAAAAATGTTTCTGGCTTTATTCTTAATGTGAGAAGGAATCTTACTAAGCAGGTTAAGCTTCATGACTTTTCTTTTTAAGCCGGGTTATAACAAAGAAAGTGATGAGAGATAGAATAAAGTAAGCCGAAAAAATACTGCAATATAGCATAGACCAATTTTGGATGTACTTGTTTATAAATACTACGCACAGCAAAGATACACCAGAATAAAGAGAATAAATAACTGCAATTCTAGGTTCCTTAATACCCAAATAGAAAAGATGGTGTGTAGTATGGTCTTTACC
>Ga0206861_1007_pt1 | contig 72636 bp, 72 predicted proteins | sample Alteio_BWOrgCont_45_FD_152617 | JGI IMG/M metagenome (GOLD analysis project Ga0206861, IMG submission 152617) | Enriched cells from forest soil in Barre Woods Harvard Forest LTER site, Petersham, Massachusetts, United States -... | ecosystem: Environmental > Terrestrial > Soil > Temperate forest >... | reverse complement strand
TTTATGCGAATTGCGCTAGCCCTGAGTATAAAATAGCTCCCAGACTATTTGTTGGGCTTGCCTACTTAAAACATGGGTGAAGAAAACAAATGAAAAACAAATGACACCCACAATTTAAAGTGGATGTCTAACATGAAAAACAAATGACACCCACAATTTAAAGTGGATGTCTAATATTCCAATCTATTCCAAAGCATAAAGTATGGGTGTCACATAAAAGATGGGCACATAAAAGAGGGGTGTCACATAGTCACCCTATATTCCAAAGTGTTTATCCGGATAAAGCGCCCAATAAAGAGTCTGGGGGCAATTTTATGCGAATTGCGCCAGCCCTGAGTATAAAATTGCCCCCCAGACTCTTGTTGGGCTTGTCTATTTAAAAAAGGATATATAAAACATGGGTGTCAATTAATTATTTCTAATATCACCTGAGGATAATGAACTTCTCGTAATGGAAACCAAACATATTCTGTCAGAACTTGGAAAAGATAATCAGCTACAAAGAATTAAATACATTAAAAATTTGGATGATTAAATTTAATTATCTATAAAGTAAGTCCGTCATAGAGAGCGCAATGACGGAACAATACCGGATGTAGTGACTACATCCGGTATCCATTAAGTGAAGTTAGAACAATTCAGGCTTGGGAACCACCTGGCCAGTGATTTTGTTGACATATAAAGTACAAGGATCAGTCGGACATGTTTTGGGTGACTGGCCCACTATCACACTGTAATGATCGCCTTTAGATTTAATTTCTTTGATATCACCATAACCTGCTGCAATAACATTCTCATAAATTGCAGGTAAAGGTAAAGTCACTACTTGCTTAGGTGAGGGAATTTCTGTTGCGCTGCTGACAACCACCACTTCTTTTTTACCTAACTCATTCAAGCGTACGATTTTAACGTGATGATTATCGAGCATAATGATTTCTAGAATATCCCAGTCTAAACCTTCATTGTGCAACTGGGTTAATACTGAAGGAAGTAAAGCATCTGAAGAAGTGATATTCGCAGGGCATGCTTTTATTGAACAACTGCCGTCAGGGCACTGTATATATCCAGTTCCACATTTAGGGCACGGTGGTTTCATGCACACACCGTTGCCATCGCAGTCAATATATCCTGAAGGACAATTTGAGGCCGCCCAGACAGTAGCCATAGACCATACAAATAAACTTGCACTCAGTAACAATGCTTGGATAAATTTTCTCATGATCATTCCTTATTGATTAAAACTTCAGCATAGCAATGCTAGGCAGTTTCCACAATAATAATGGACTCTCTTATGGAGCGTGTCTTTAGATTTGCAGATTTGTGATTATTTAAATTACCTTAAATTCGTATAGCCCTGACTTAATACTTCACCTCGCGAGGAATCGTCTTGAGAAGAGTCATATTCAGTGTGGATAGTGTTTTGCTCAGAGTGCGCGTGTGAATTTTGCAAACTCGTGTGTGTCGTTTCGCTGGGTGCATTTTGATTCAGGTAATGATGATACTGCGTCAAGGCATGCACAGGGTGAGAAGTCGTAATGCTATTTTGCTGGGTAGATAAGCTATTAGTCAATGTGACTTCAGCCATATGCGGTGGATTATTCTGCAGGATGATGGTTGTTGGCGCATAATGATGGGGACGGCTATCGAGTGGGCTAATGTCGTTATTTTGCAAAGCTTCTTCTTCTTCTAAGTTTAAAGCCGTAATTCTTATATTTCGTGGCATGGTCAATCTCCTATAATAATTAAAATATGCAGGTATTCTAACAAATATAGTTATAGATCTCATTAATTATTTTAATAACTTAGCGTTAATCCAAAAATGGAGACAAATGATGCGAGTAATGGTTATCGATAATTTAGAAGATAGATATCGACGAGTTAGGGTTTAAAGCCATGCACAAAACCCAAACTCGCCGGCAAGGTTAACGAAACCTAATCGATCTGATCGCAGGATTAAATAGACCTAAGTTAACGCAAGTATCATCAATTGGCGAGCATTGGCGAATAAAATTATTTGAATTGGTAGGAGAGCTTGCAAGATAGTAATACGTTTCACCATTGGCTGCGGTGTTAGCGGTGATGCCCCAGGTGGAACTCGTACCACTTATCGACCCACACGTGTCCGCAAGAAATAAACCAGTCGTAGTGTCCACTTCACATTTTATAATGGAAGGGTAGGTATCTGAGGTGACATAAGAAAAGACTTGTGCACCCACACTGACAAACTCAATGTTATAGGGATAATAGTATGTGATCCCCATATTGATACAAGTGTCACTGACCAAATCCCCTGTATTATCCACTTCACAGCGTGTCACATTATTGCCCCCTCTTGAAGTAACATAGACATACGCTTGATCATTAAATTCTTGAAATGACAGATTGTAAGCAAAGGAGGGGAAAGTAGCGGCTAGCGTTTTACAATCATTTTCAGTAATTTTACCGTTAGCCAAATTGCAGCGTATTATATTGGGATTATATCTTGCTGTCATGTATGCGTACGTTTGCTGATCTTCTGCGGTGCGAACTGTAACACTCATCGTATTATTAAGTTTAGTGCCAGGAACCGTTTCGCAGGATTCTAAAAAAGCAGTACTTGTATTCACTGTACAAAACTTCATAGGGCTGATGCCATCGCTTACATTGCGGGCAAGGTATGCATAGGTTGTATTGTTAACAGTATTAAAATCAATATCCGTTACGAAATATATTTCTTCGGGTGGATTATTCTGGCAGGCAGTTAATGCACCATTTTCAGTCACTTCACAGACGATAATATTTTGCGGACCGCTATTATTGCCGGTGGTATAGGCATACTGGGCAGTTACTTTCGTCGCAGCATTATCTGGACTGGCATAACTCAAAATCATGATCCCCATGCCGAATGTCGCACAAATGCCTAATGCCAGTTTTTTCATGATCGACTGCTCCAATTGTAGATAAAGTGATTAAATTATCGATATTTAGTAAGTTTGTCAACTATTAATATTTATTATATTAAGATAGCATACTTATATCGGAATGGCGAGTTTGAATCGAGATCCCACTTTAGAACAAGAGAGCGAAACAACTAGACACCCACAATTTAAAGTGGATGTCTAATACTCCAATCTATTCCAAAGCCTAAAATATGGGTGTCACATAGTCACCGTATATTCCAAAGTGTTTATCCGGATCAAACGCCCAACAAATAGTCTGGGAGCTATTTATGCGAATTGCGCTAGCCCTGAGTATAAAATAGCTCCCAGACTATTTGTTGGGCTTGCCTACTTAAAACATGGGTGAAGAAAACAAATGAAAAACAAATGACACCCACAATTTAAAGTGGATGTCTAATATTCCAATCTATTCCAAAGCATAAAGTATGGGTGTCACATAAAAGAGGGGTGTCACATAGTCACCCTATATTCCAAAGCGTTTATCCGGATAAAGCGCCCAATAAAGAGTCTGGGGGGCAATTTTATGCGAATTGCGCCAGCCCTGAGTATAAAATTGCCCCCCAGACTCTTTGTTGGGCTTGTCTATTTAAAAAAGGATATATAAAACATGGGTGTCAATTAATTAAATGTGGTTGTCTATTATTATCTAAAGCTTAAAATGGAGGTTTGTTGCCCAGGGTACACAAATCAAAAATTTGCTTTTCTAGCTCAATAAAGTTAGTATATGCACTTATTACATATGAGTTAGGTTACTATGGGATTGCCATATTCAATTGCGGGTAAAATCACTGCTGAGACGCTGCGCAAGGATATTGAAGAAATCATCCCCTCGCTCTTGCCGCTTTACTTGCAAGCGCTAGACCAATATAAAAAGCAACCGCAAAACTTCACGCGAGGTCATCCTTTTCGTTTAATGCTCACCGGCAGTGTGGCACGCATCATCGCCATGCGGCATCTATTGGGTGAGCAGGGGAAGCGCATTGCCGCTAAGCACCGGGTGCCGTCTGATATGGATTTGATGTTGGTGCGATCCCAGGCGCCTAAGACGAGTCCTCAAAGTTTTAACGTGGCAACGGAGTACTATTTTAGATCAATTTGCAATGCGCTCGCACAAATCGTACTGGATGCGCAGTGGACAACAAAAGTAACGCCTGAATGGATGCAAACAGAATGCGTCGCTTCCCCTAAGTCTGCGGATATTTCCCTATTATTTGAAGAAATGACCGCGCTGCAAAAAAGTAGCGGGCACGTGTTTATTGATATTGAAAAACTCGAATTTTGTTTTGCAGATGAAGCAAGTTATCAAAAATTTACACAGTTTGAAATCGGCATCTCCCAGATTGAGCAAACCTGTAGTGCAAATTTCGATCTCAGTGCAATTAAAAAAGATGAGCAGCAATTACTTGAATGGAACAAGAATAGTGAAATAGAATGGCATGACTTTACGCGTGAGCAAAGAAGAATTGCGTTTGAAAAGTCCACGGTCTATCAACACCGAAGCAGCTTGGCTCATCTGATTTATACGGCAGCGTCTTTAGTGACCTGTGATTATAAATTTGATACCAAGGTTGAAGAAGTGATTAAATCTTTTATCGCTGCAAATAAAGAAATAGCGATCGCCATTTATAATGAATTTTTAGAAAAAAAACATAAAAAACTAGAAAAGAGTGGGACTAGCACTCCCCTGACACTTATCACAAATCTAAGCGCATTACTTTTTCCTACACTCACTGTGGAAATGCCTACTATTATAATGCCATCTAGTTTAGCTGAGTATTCACCGACCTCTAGTCACTCAGAGGGATCGAGTGTGACATTGGGAGCGAGCACGCCTGATCTTTCAGGGAGTACGGATTCAAGTGTTGGACATAATGATCATAATGATTTAGTAGAGTCAACGTTTTCATTGTCTGAAGAAAAAGGAATAAATCCTACACAACCCGGCGATCGCATAACGAATATAACGAATATAACGAATATAACTAATACGCAATCGAATCAGCCGACTTATTTGCAGGTAGCAAATAGTAATTCTAAGGCATTGACTATTCCCTCTAATAAATGGGCTACTCCAAACACCCACAGTAATAACAACACAGACGTAAAACATCCTAATTCTTCTATAAAAAATAAGCATCGTCTGCATGTAAAAACCAAAGTGTTGCGCCAAAACGTGGCTGCAATGTCGCATGACTTCATCGCGCTTCCAACGAAAGACACTGGACCAGTCCCGGTAATTGAAACAACTGTTGCAAACAGTATAAAACTAAATGAAGCACCTATACCGGCAATCACTGAGCCACAAAATTCTAAAGTAATACCGGTAGTCGTTCCCGATTACGTCCGACCTACAAAAAAGATGAAAGCTAAGGCTAAACAGGTGGCTGCTGATGCAAAAATAGGCTTAGATGAACCTGCAGTTGCTGTTGAAAATAATAATTCCAAAATAACTGTGATTCAAGAGACCGTAGTATCACAAGGCACAAATGAATCTACACCGGCACTTATGAACAATACCATTGCTGCATCATCTGATCATTTTGCAGTAAAGAAACAAAGGAAAAAATTAACGCATTCAGTGGCGTCGGTAGTTGTAAATGAAAGTGCAGAAAATGCTTCAGATTCTGTTATGGCTCAAGTAGCAACGGTACCCGCAGATGTGCGTGTGGCCCCAACGCTTGAGCCTGCGACGATAGTCCCGCCCGGCCCAACTCCCGAGACTATCAATTATAATTTTATACTACGAAACCTACAATATTTTTGCATGGCCACTCCATTTTTAGGTTACGGCTTAAACCAATATATAGGCATAAACCCATACCAAACAGGTTTGAGTGTTTTGTTCCTGGGCGCTTATTCATTAAGCGTGGATCTTATGTATAGATGGCATGCCGTCGATGAAAAAAATGAAGCGATCAAGAAATTTGAGCAAGAAAAAGCTAAATTAATTGCAAGCCCGACCTGGGATGTCATGCTATTTACTGCAGTGATCCGTGCTTTGCGGGAGATCCCACAAGCACAATTGGATTGGTTGACCGGGGATCCTAAACTTGTGTTTTTACGCAAAATCATTAAAATTTATGAGAATCTAGATAAATACTCAGGTCTTACTGAATGCGTAGATAACGGACGATACATCTTAGAGATCGTGCGTGCTGCTAATCAGGATGATTTAGAAATTGCAGCGAAGGGGCCGTATTTGTTTTTAGCTGAAATGGCACCCTATGATCCTAATGCATCAGAACTTGAGCAAAAGCGTGCACGGATAAATAATTATATTTTAGGATCAGATGAAAAAATACCAAAATATGAAAAAAGATACGCAGAAGGTATTTTGGAAAAGTTTAAAATATTAAGGGCGGATGTTTGTTATGCGATAGCGTATAACCAAATGAAAGTCTTTGATGCAGTAAGAAGTGCCCAGACTATACAGTATGCTTCTCAATATCATAAAAAAATTGCGCTGGAGGAGGTATTCTCATTGGATCTCAAGTACAATTAGTGATAAATCGATGGCCTCGATGTCTTTCGTTAAGGTCCCTAGAGAAATATAATCCACACCGGTTTCGGCCACTTCCCGAATATTTTCTTCATTAATTCCACCAGAGGCTTCAAGTTTCACTCCCTCAGGTTTCATCAATACCGCTTTTTTAATAAGGGGCAAGGAAAAATTATCTAGCATAATATGCGCAGCCCCTGCAGCAATGGCTTCTTGTAATTGCGATAAATTTTCAACTTCTATTATCATTTTGGCTGTTGGAGATGTTTTTTTGCACGCAGCGATGGCTTTTGTAATCGAGCCACAGGCGGCAATGTGATTTTCTTTAATAAGCACAGCATCAAATAAGCCTAGGCGGTGATTTTCTGCACCCCCTGTTTTTACCGCATATTTTTGCGCAACCCGAAGATTGGGTAGGGTTTTGCGCGTATCTAATAACACCGCGTCGGTATCTTTAATTAATTTTACAAAATAAGCCGTGCGGCTTGCGGTAGCTGATAAGGTTTGTAAAAAGTTTAGCGCAGTGCGCTCAGCGCTCAATATGCCTTGAGCCGGGCCCGCTAAGGTGCAGAACACTTGATTGGGGATCAGGTGATCACCGTCTTGTGCAATCCAAGTTAATTTAATGGCGGGATTGACTTGGTTAAACACTTCGGTGGCGTAAGGCGCGCCACATAACACGGCAGCCTCACGGCTTAAGATTTGGGCACGCACATCAGTATGCACCGGAATCAAACGCGCGCTTAAATCGCCACTGCCTATGTCTTCAAGGAGTGCCATCGTGATAAGTTGTATTTGGTGAGGATCTAGTGTGTTCATTTAGAATAATTGTGGTTTTAAGGTTCAGTCTTCCTGAGTGTGATATGCTTTAGCAGTGGTGTAAACTAGCTCTCTTCACCAAACTTATCTTGGATCAGTGCCATAATAGCAGCGATCGCCTCAAGCGCATCATCGCCTTCAGCCTTTAATTCCACTTCGGTATTCTGACTTGCGGCGAGCATCATCACGGCCATTATGCTTTTAGCATTGGCTATTTTACCCTTGCAATGGACACTGATATCCGCTTGAAAACGCCCCGCGGTGGCAACGAGTTTTGCGGCAGCGCGTGCGTGTAAGCCTAGGCGGTTAATAATAATGGTTTTCTCAGATATCATGCCACACCTGTCAGATCGCGGTGGCGGACTTGGACCAGCGGGTATTTCTTTTGATAATACTGCATCAGCTTTTCTGCAAAATAAACACTGCGGTGTTGTCCACCGGTGCAACCTAAATTAATGGTTAAATAACTGCGTTTATCCTTTTCATAATAAGGGATCCATAGGTCTAAAAAATGAATAATTTCCTCATACATTTTTTTGACTAAATCACTGCCTTCTAGAAAGGCAATGACAGCTTGATCTTGCCCAGTCAACGCACGCAGCGAGTCTTGCCAGTAGGGATTCGGCAAGCAGCGTAAATCAAATACATAATCGGCATCAGCGGGAATACCATTTTTATAACCAAACGATTGGAATAAAATAGACAATGTTTCACTGGATCGGACCGCAACCCGCTCGCGTATCAAATGGCGCAGCTGCGCTTCGGATAAGTGCGAGGTATCAATAAATAAAGTCGCAGCATTGGCAATGGGTTCTAGCAGCGTGCGTTCTTCTTTAATGGCTTCTTGCAGGCTGGTTTGCGCATTGCTTAACGGATGTTTACGCCGCGTTTCGCTAAAACGCTTTAATAGCGCATTGTCATCGGCATCAAAATAAATGATTTCAAACAGGTTTCCGTGCTTAATTTGCAATAAAATCGCATGCAGTTCATCATGACCCGGTAAATTTCGTGCATCGAGGCTAACGGCTATCCGATTTTGGGTTAAGTGGCCTTTTTTCAACAGGGAAGGAAACAGGGTCATGGGCAGATTATCGATGCAATAAAAACCAATATCTTCTAGGGATCGCAAACACACGGTTTTCCCTGAGCCGGACCGTCCACTAATGATCAGCCATTTTTGATGATTTGTTGCATTCATATCTGTTGTGCTCGGGATGCTTATTCGTTTAACTCGCCACTAAAATCTGATAGATTTCCTCCGCAGATTGAGCGTTTTCTAATTGTTTACGGATCTTGGCTTGACTCAGCTGCGTCACGATTTCAGCCAGCAGGTTATTATGTTCAGTTGTTGCCTCGATGGGTACACACAAGCCAAATACCCAATTCACGGGTTCATTGTCTGGGGCATCAAAATCTATGCCTTGTTTGAGTTTAATAAAACAGCCTACGGATTTATGCAGCGTCGGCACACGGCAGTGAGGAATGGCAACCCCTTCACCCACTGCGGTACTGCCCAATTTTTCTCGCTCAATAAGCAAATGAAAAAAAGTATCCATATCGCTAGGATTGGCGCACAACTCGGCCACTTGTTCTAACACCCGCTTTTTACTGGTGGCATTAGAATCTGGGAGTATGAGTTCGGGACTGATAATATCACGTAGCGCTAGCATTTGTTTTGTCCTTACTCCGTATGCTCGCCATGCGAATGATGCTTTTCTTTATGTTTAACCGCTTGGGTATTCAGTTTATCGGCCAAATCATCGATGGCGGCATACATGTCTTGGGATTCTGCTTTCGCAAATAATTGGCCACCGGGCACATTAATTTTTGCTTCTGCAATTTTCCTTAATTTATCGACGGACAGCACAGCATGGACTTGAGTGATCCCAGAGACATGACGGCTAATGCGTTTGAGTTTTTCTAAAAAATATTCTTTTAGGGCAGGGGTGACTTCAAAGTGTTGTCCAGAGATATTAATTTGCATTTTTTATCTTCCTTCTTGGGGCCAATGTTGACGTTTGCGTTCATTCGACGAGGCAATAAGTAGCGCCTCGCGGTATTTGGCGACGGTTCTTCTTGCGATATTAATGCCTTGAGCTTGTAAAATGGAGGCCAACTTGCTGTCACTCAAGGGCTGACTGGGCTCTTCAGCGGCGATCAATTTTTTAATCAAGGCGCGTATTGCGGTCGAAGAACATTCGCCGCCATGTTGCATATGCACATGGCTGGAGAAAAAGTATTTTAACTCAAATACGCCACGAGGGGTATGGATATATTTTTGCGTGGTGATCCGCGAAATCGTGGATTCATGCATTTCTACCTCAGTGGCGATATCGGTGAGTACCAAGGGGTGCATGGATTCTTCGCCAAATTCTAAAAACCCTTGTTGGCGCTCAATAATGGCGCGACCCACCTTAAGTAAGGTGTCAAAACGATTTTCTAGGCTTTTAATTAACCAGCGGGCATCTTGTAAATGCTCTTTTAAAAAAACGTGATCAGTTGCCGTTTGGCTTTGTTTAATCAAGTCAGTGTATAGGGTATTAATGCGAATTTTGGGCGTATTATCAGGGTTCAGCATCACCTGCCAGTTGCCTTTGTGCTTGTATACTAACAAATCAGGAATAATATATTCGGTTTGCTCAGAACTAAAAATAAGACCCGGCTTAGGATTAAGCGATTTAATCAATTTGATGATCTCGAGCAGCAGCGCATCGGTTAGATGATACGTGCGTTTGAGCTCGGCATAGCCATGATTGGCGAGTAGCGGTAAATCATGGTTAATAATGTCTATGGCAAGTTGTGATTGCTCTAGCGGCAGCGTGCGGCGTTTGATTTGCAGCACTAAACATTCTTGTAAAGTACGTGCTGCGATCCCTGCGGGTTCAAAATGCTGTAAATGCCTTAAGACATATTCTATGTCTTCTAAGGCCACGCGTACTTGGGCGTTTAGGATCTCTTGGATTTCAGTTAAAGACAGCGGTAAGTAGCCCGCATCGTTCAGCGCATCGATCATGGTACTTGCGATGATTTGTTCCGTATTAGAAAGCGGAGAGAAACGCATTTGCCAGAGCATGTGCTCGCGTAGGGTTTCTTCTGCCGCACGGTTTTGCGCAATTTGCTCAAAATAATCCCAGGCGTCAGCCTTGTTTTTTCCAGGGTTAACCAGATTAAAAATACTGGGGTGCTCAGGCAATGTATTATTCGCATTCAAACCACCGTCTTCTGCGACTTCTAACAGCGGATTAGCTTCCAGGGCATGGGTAATTTCTTGCTGCAGCTCCAATGTAGACAGTTGCAACAAACGGATCGCTTGTTGCAATTGCGGCGTCATTGTAAGCTGATTGCCTAGCTTTAATTGTAAACCGGGTTTCATTATGATCCTAATAAGTGGTACTTACTAAGTGTAATCTATTCTGGCAGGAATACATGGGACATCCACTTTTTAGTGTTTATTAGGGGAATACTTAAGACATCCACTCTTAAGACATCCACTTTTTAGCATTCATTAGGGCTTGAATGCAGTTAAAAATCCCCCCGACGAAACGTCGGCCCCCTTTACAAAGGGGGCAAGCAAGACCCATACAAAGGGATAAGTATAAAGGGGTAAGTCTTTCTGCCTTAGTGTCTTGCTTATCCCCACTGTCAAGGACTTGCTTGCCCCCTTTGTAAAGGGGGCCGACGTTTCGTCGGGGGGATTTTGCGATCTTTGATTTACTTCCAGACAAATATGGCCCCTTACAACGAAAACTCATCGCCCAAATATAAACGTCGTGCTTGGGCGTTATTCAAAATCTCTTGCGGGTTACCTTCGGCAATCAGGGTGCCGTTGCCCATAATGTAGGCGCGCTCGCAGATGTCTAGGGTTTCACGCACGTTATGGTCGGTGATGAGGATCCCTATGCCCCGGCTGCTTAAATATTGAATCATTTTTTTAATATCGAGGATGGAAATCGGATCTACCCCTGCAAAGGGTTCATCTAATAAAATAAATTGTGGCAAGAGGGCGACTGCACGGGCGATTTCAACCCGCCGTCTCTCGCCTCCGGATAAACTGATCCCCATACTTTTGGCGATGTGCTCAATATTAAATTCACTCAATAAATTAGCCAATCGAGTTCTGCGTTCACTTTTAGACAGCGGCAAGGTTTCTAAAATGGCGAGGATGTTTTGCTCAACAGTCAATTTGCGGAAAATGGACGGCTCCTGCGGCAGGTAACTGATCCCATGGCGGGCACGTTGATCCATGGTCAAGCCGGTAATGTCTTGACCATTTAAAAACACATGGCCTTGGTCGGCGGAAATTAAGCCCACCAACATGTAAAAACAAGTGGTTTTACCGGCGCCATTCGGTCCAAGTAGACCGATAATTTGCCCGCCCTTTAGATGCAGAGAAACATTTTCCACCACTATGCGGTTTTTAAAACGCTTGCATAAATTTTCCGCGCTAAGTTCCGGCATCTTCTTTACTCGTACGGTTTTTTAGAATAATAGTCGTTTGTCGCTTTTCTGTAGGGGGTGAATATACGGTTTCTTTCACGCCGTCGTATTCAATTTGTGCGGCGCGATACACATCGCCGTCTTGGGTGACTTCGGCCTCACCGGTTAAAGTCAGGTATTTTGTAGCGATGACATAAGTAATGATTTGTGCATGCGCAAACAATAAAGGTTTGTCTGGGGAAGTTAAGCCTTGATAGTGTGCAGGTTTGCCATAGACGATTAGTTTTTCAATTTTCCCGGTTTGTGCATTACGATAAATTTCTAAGCGATCACCGGTTAAACGTCGCGAGCCTTGCGTGGCCACAACATTGTCGGTGTAAGTCGCGATACCGGTTTGGTTGTCAAAATGAAAACTATCGGCATTAATAGCGATTTGTTGTTCATCATCGGGGGCGTTGTTGGCGAACACGGGTGTGCAGATCATTAAGAGCACAATACCGATTATTCCTAATGCAAAGAGAGGCTTAAGTAAATCATGTTTATTGTACAGTTTCATGCGCGCTGCTCACTTGACCTAATAAATGAAAGGTTTGTTCGGCAAAAAATATTTCCATACCTTGCCCCTCTAAGTGTTGCCCCACTTGAAAAACGCTCGTGTATTGATCCGTGTGCGCATATTCAGTTTCAGGAAAAATGGCTAAGGTAGATGTTTTAATTGTAGCAGCGCTTTGCGTGTGACTTGCAGGTTGTAACAAAACAACATTGTGCCATAAATCGATGCGGGTGATGTCTTGCGTATTCTCGCCATGGAACAAACGGCCTTTATCACTGCTTAATTGCCAGGGTTTATCTTCAGCTTTGGTGGGCATAATCTCGAGCGTCACGTCGGTTAAATCGGTAATATTATCCGGTGTATAATGTTTGACATTACGCGCCATTAAAATTTGTTTTGGATTTCCTTCCGCAGTCATTTCGGTTAATCTGACATGTTCGCCAAACCATTCTAGCGTTTGCGTGGGCGCTGGAATAGGTTGTGTGGCGCTCGTGTGGATGAATTGCCAGATTAAGGTGCCACTGCCGGTAAAAATCAGTAGGACCAGCAATAAACGTTTCATGAGAGGTAAGTCGCAACGAGCGGATCGAACGTGTGTTGGGCGCGCATAATACGCTCGCAGGCTTCACGCACCGCACCATAACCGCCTGCGTGGGTGGTGCGCCAATCCGCATACTTATCGAGTGTTGCGACGGCATTTGCGGGAATAATGCTTAAGCCTGCACGCACAAGTAGCGGTAAGTCGGGCAGATCATCCCCCATGTAAGCGATTTCGGTTTCTTTCAGTTGATATTTTTCTTGTAATTGCGTAAAGGCGGCACGTTTATCTTTTTGGCCGAGAAAAATATCATCAAAACCTAAAAATTCTAGACGGATGCGATTGAGTGGCGCAACACAAGTTGTGATGGCCGCAAGTTTAACGCCGCTTTTTTTAAGTAATTGCAGCCCTAAACCATCATGCACATGAAATTCTTTGCAAATCAGGCCTTGATCACTAAAGACTAAATGGCCGGGAGTCAGTACGCCATCGACATCGGTGATAAATAATTTGATGGCTTGTGCTTTGTGGTCAATTTCATTCATGGGCACTTTCCTTGTTTAAAGCTAAATCACTTGGGCACGCAGTAAATCATGCATATTAAACGCACCGATTAATTGATTATCTGGATCGGTGACCAGCAGGGCATTGATTTTTTTATTTTGCATCAAATTAAGCGCTTCAACGGCTAACATGTCAGCGTCCACTGTTTTACAGGGGCGGGTCATATTATCTTTAATTTTTTCTTGGTGGATATTTAGGCCACCACTCAATACGCGACGTAAATCCCCATCAGTAAAGATCCCGCAAACGTGATTTTGGGCATCGACTATGGCTGTCATGCCTAAACTTTTTTCAGACATTTCGAGCAAGGCCTCGCTTAAAGTGGCGTCTTGATTGACCTGAGGAATACCCTGGCCTTGATGCATAATATCTGCAACTTTTAACAATAATTTCCGGCCCAAGGCGCCCGCAGGATGGGATCGTGCAAAATCTTCTTCGGTAAAGCCGCGGGCTTGGAGTAGGGCTATTGCCAGGGCATCGCCCATGGCGAGCGTTGCCGTGGTACTCGCCGTCGGGGCTAAACCCAAAGGACAGGCTTCCTTTTCCACGGCCACATTGAGGTGAACCTCGGAGGACGTTGCAAGCATCGATTGCGGGTTGCCGGTTAAGCTAATGACGGGGACTTGTAAGCGTTTTAGCGCAGGGATTAGCGTCAATAATTCTTGGGTATAACCCGAATAAGAAATCGCCAAGACCACGTCTTTGGACGTGACCATACCCATATCGCCATGGGAAGCTTCTCCAGGATGCACAAAAAAGGCTGGGGTGCCTGTGCTTGCGAGCGTTGCTGCAATTTTATCGCCAATATGGCCGGATTTACCCATGCCTATCACGACTATCCGGCCTTCACAGCTCAGCATCAGGACACAGGCTTTGATAAAAGTCTCATCAATGCGCGCGCACAAAGCCATAATGCCAGAGGCTTCAATTTCCAGCACGGATTGGGCTAAATGTTTTAATTTTACAGGATCGTATGTCATCCGAGGATTTTATCACAGATTCTGGGAGCAGGCATGCCTGATGCCCATCAAAAAACTAGATCATTTGTGGCACATCGCATACAATCGGCTCCTGATAAAGGAATAACTACTGTCATGACACGTTCGGACCCATCACACCCGCCTAAAATACGCATGCGCGATATCCATTTTTCTCGTGGGGATCGGGCTATTTTTGATGGCGTAACTATCGATATTTATCCGGGTAAAGTAACCGCAATTATGGGGCCGAGCGGCACGGGGAAAACCACCCTTTTACACCTCATGACGGGGTTATTAAAACCTAATAGTGGCCAAATCGAGGTCAATGGCGCTTCCATCACTGCGCTTTCCGAAGCAGGACTTAAACGCGTTCGCCGGCATATGGGCATGTTGTTCCAGGGCGGTGCTTTATTTACCGACATGAATGTATTTGATAATGTGGCTTTTGCATTGCGCGAGCACACTGACTTGCCTGAATCCATGATCCGTGATTTAGTATTAATGAAATTAGAAGCCGTAGGCCTACGTGGCGCGCAGCAACTTATGCCGCGTGAGCTTTCAGGGGGCATGGCTAGACGGGTGGCACTGGCCCGCAGCATCGCCTTAGATCCTGAGATTATTTTGTATGATGAACCCTTTGCTGGACAAGATCCTATCACTATGGGCATGTTAGTGAAACTGATCCGGTTATTAAATGATACTTTAGGCTTAACTTCAGTCATCGTGTCGCACGATATTATGGAAACCGTGGAAATTGCGGATTACATTTATTTGTTATCCGAAGGTAAAGTGGTGGCCGAAGGCACGCCAGATCACCTGCGTCATTCTGCTTCAGCCCATGCTGAACAATTTATGCACGGTAAACCCGATGGGCCTGTGGCATTTCACTATCCCGCACCGGATTATTATCAAGAACTCATGCATAACGACAAGGACACTTAAGCGATGGATTTTTTGGGTCAAATCGGCCGCAGCATTTTACAATTTTTAACCGCGCTGGGGCAGGCCAGTTTATTCTTATTGCTGGCGCTATTGACTAAGCCACGCTTAAAATCATTTCGTTTATTGTTGAAACAATTTTATGTGGTGGGTGTGTTATCCTTACCCATTATTGTTTTTGCCGGTTTTTTTGTGGGTATGGTGCTAGGCTTACAAGGCTATACTGTACTCGTTAAGTTCGGCGCTGAAAGTGCGCTAGGACAGTTGATCGCTTTAAGTTTAGTGCGCGAATTAGGCCCGGTTTTAGGCGGCTTGTTGTTTGCTGGGCGTGCGTGTTCAGCATTGACGGCTGAAATTGCCCTATTAAAAACCACTGAACAACTTGATAGCCTGCGTTTGTTAGGGGTGGATCCTATCCATCGCGTCATCGCTCCTCGCTTATGGGCGGGATTTTTTTGTTTACCGTTACTGGTGATTATTTTTAATATGGTTGCGATATACGGTGGGTATTGGGTCAGCGTGGATTGGCTGGGCATCGATAGCGGTAGTTTTTGGGCCAGCATGCACCATTCAGTGGATTTTCGTGAAGACATTATCAATGGCATTATTAAAAGTATGGTGTTTGCGATAGCCGTCACCTGGGTAGCTGTTTACCAAGGTTATGTGGCTGTGCCTACATCGGAAGGGATAGGTTATGCCACGACACGTACGGTGGTATACGCTTCATTAATGATTTTGGCGTTAGATTTTATTCTGACTGCTGTGATGTTTACCGGATTAAAGTAGAGGAGTCTATCTATGCGCTATGGGGCATTAGAAATAACAGTCGGATTATTTATCGTTGTTGCAATTGTGGCTTTTAGCGCACTGGCTTTCCAAGTCAGCGGTTTAACCACGTTTTATGAACGCGATAACGGCTATCAAGTCTCCGCCTATTTTGAAGAAATTGGTGGCTTAAAAACACGCTCCAGGGTCACTATTGCGGGTGTGCAAATCGGTCGTGTGCACCAGATTGAGCTTGATGCCACTAGTTTTTCGGCACAAGTGGAGTTGCAAATTTTCTCTCAATATAAGGATATGATCCCCATAGACAGTTCTGCCAGTATTGTGACTGCAGGTTTAATTGGCGATAATTATATTGTGATTGAACCGGGTGCTGAATCGGACGCGATACAACCGGGGGGGGTGATTGAAGAAACGCATTCCGCTATTATTCTTGAGCGGTTAATTGGGCAGTTAATATTTAATCAAAATAATGAAACTCCAAAGCAATAACATCGAGGACAGTGAATCATGTTTAAGAAAATTTTATGTGCGATCAGTATCCTGTTTTTTTCGGTATGTGTTTTTGCACAAACGCCTGACAAAGTGGTGCAATCGGTGGTGGATCAAATGTTATCCAAATTAAAAACTGAACAAGATGCGATAAAAACAGATTCGAACCGCTTAGTGCAAATCGTAAATGAAGTGATCATGCCCCATACCGATATCGTACAAACTTCAAAAGGGGTGTTGGCTAAACATTGGCGGGAGTTAACGCCTGCGCAACAACTAGCCTTCGAAAAAGAATTTGAACAATTATTGATTCGTACTTATGCTGTGTCTTTTCGTGCCTATCAAAGCCAAGAGATTGTGATCGTTGAGACGCGTTATAATCCGAGCAATGCAAATCGTGCGGAAGTGCGCACGCTGATTAAAGAGTCTGGCAAGCCTAATTTACCGGTAAATTACCGTTTTCTCAAAGAACCTGATGGCTCTTGGAAAGTGTATGACATTAATGTAGATAATGTGAGTTTAGTCAGTAGTTTTCGCTCCCAAATAGGCGGTGCTATTACTCGCGATGGTTTTGATAAAATGCTTGTCACCATGCAAACCAAGAATAAAGAGAAATTCTAATGTCATTAGTATTGACGCATCAGCTCGATACCCAGTGGTCTTTAAAAGGGCCACTGAATGTTGAAACCATCTCGAGCATTTGGCGCAAGGGTCATGAAGGGATCAGTCAAACGCGCAGTAAAGAAATCGAGCTGGACTTAAGTCAAATCACGGATCCGGATAGCGCGAGTGTGGCCTTATTAATCGATTGGTTGCGTTACGCCAAACGCTATCATAAAACCCTACGTTTACATCATGTCCCCAAAAAAATGCAGGACATTATTCGTTTGTCTAATCTGCAGGATATTTTGGTTTGAGATTTAATTTTAAACATCCCATTCCGTGGGGGTTTCGTCTTCTAAATGTGTGGTATGAAATTCTTTGACTTGCGCTAATACTTTTTTACTTTTCTCAAATTTAGCAATTTGAAATAATGCTTCGCCTTCATTCACTAAGGGCAAATGGTTGCAACCAATAATAATCCCTTTGGTGGGCGCATACACAATGGATTCCGTGCCGTTAATGGGGTCGGCAATAGAGGCCAGCACTTGGTTTTTCAGCACTCGATGCCCTAATGCGGTCGGCGATAAAAATAAACCCGAATGATTGGTCCTGACCCAGACACTGGAGCGCGCAATAAAAGGTTCCGCGCGCGAATTAAAAGAAGGGCTGCTTTTTTTCAGCATTCCGAGTTCGCGCATCACATTGAGGATCCCTTTAAGACCGGCACGTATAGACAATTCATCCAAACGCAGCGCTTCGCCGCCTTCAAATACTAAAAATGGGATTTTATTTTTATTAGCAATATCGCGCAGTGAATTATCTTGGTCCCGCACATCGAGCAAAACGGGCACACCAAATGCTCTGGCCAGTTGTAAAGTTTCTTTATGTCTTAAATTAGCATGGAGTTGGGGTAAATAGGTGCGATGCATCCCTCCAGTATGAAAATCTATGCCATGTGTGCATTGGTTTAATATTTCACTGACAAAAATATGGCTGATCCGCGCCGCCATAGAGCCGGTTTTAGAACCCGGAAACGTGTGATTAAGATCGCGACGATCAGGCAAATAACGGGAATGATAAATAAAGCCAAAGATATTCACGACCGGCACGGCAATCAAGGTGCCGCGCAAATGATTAACCCCCCTCATTTTTAGCAAACGGCGGATGGTTTCGACACCATTGATTTCATCACCATGGACAGCCGCACATACTAATAATACCGGACCTGCTTTTTTGCCATTGATGACATGCACAGGAATACTCATGGGGGTACGGGTATAAAGCGGAGAAATAGGCAAATCAATCGTGACTCTTTTCCCGGGTAATATGGTTTTATCGCAAATCTTTAAAGTGTTGCCGGCTGAAGGTGTGCTCATCATTCATATTCGTTGGAAACTATTGAATAACTATAGCACTTGATTTAAGTGAGGTTATTTTTGTGCGTGATGTGGCTTAAAAAACGGTCCCATACTTTTTGCGGCGGTAAATCTTTCATAAAGCAGGCGGGCTCCTTGCTCCATTTACAGGTTTGTAAATAGCAAGGGGCACACTCTGCTTTTGCTACTAAATGCAGTTGGTGCGCTCCCGTTGCGCCGATAAGAGCAGGATCAGTCGGGCCATATAAATGTACTGCTGGAACATTGAGCGCAGCCGTTAAATGACCGAGTCCCGTATCGACACAGACCGCGCCTGCAGATTTTGCGATCATGCTGGCTTGCTCAATGATCGATAAGCGCGGTAAGACTATGGCCTTTTCACTGGCTGTACTTAAGCGCTGCGCGCGTTGTTCTTCTTGGGCATTCCCCCAAGGCAGCACGACATAATATCCGGCATGAGTCGCAAGTTGTATTAATTGTTGCCAATAGCCTTCGGGCCAATGTTTGGTATCCCAAGTGGTGCTATGGATAAACACCAAATAAGGATGGGGCAAGTCTATGGGCAAGAGCGGCAACTGTGAAATTGCTATGCCAAAATCTGGCGGTGTATCAGGCAGAGGGTAATTTAATGCCAGTGCAAAGAGTTGCCGCTGCCGCGCGATAGCATGTTGCTTCAACGGAATAGAAAATGTTTTATTACACACCCAATGGGTAAATTTTTCTCGCGCACTGTCTTTATCCATGCCGCAGCGCACGCCACGGGTGAGACTCATGATGCATGCGCTTTTTAAATTATTTTGGGCGTCGATGACGATGTCATATTTTTTTTGGCGGATTTCGCGCCATAAACGGGTAAATTCGCCGCGTTTAAGCGAGGCCCAAGGTTCACGTTTCCAGCGCCTATGGGCGGTGGTAATAATGGTTTCAATCGCAGGATTAAGGCGTGGAATTTGTGCAAAGGCTTCATCGACGACCCAATCAAAATGCACATTGGGGACGTGTTGCAGGGCGTCACTGACAGCAGGCAGTGCGTGTATTAAATCGCCCATAGAAGTGAGTTTAACAATCAGCACATGCATGTGATTTTTTACCTAGTAATTTGCGACGCCAGTGTTTAAAGAAAGCAGACAGGCGATGGCGTCTCGCGTGTTGTGTCAGGGCTTTTTCATGTGTCACGTAATTTAATTGGATCACTTTACGCGTGCCTATAAATGTTTTATGACCGTGCCAACCGTGAGGCGTTACTTTAAAAATAAGCATGGTCCCGATACGGGGTGATACTTCAGCGGCATAATGATCAAGATTATGATTATCGTATAATAAGCGCAGCTGGCCTTCTTGATCTTGCCAGTCTTCGTTCATATACAGTAATACCGTAATGAGTTTGGTTTTACTGTCGGTATGGATTTTTCCATCGTTTTCATCGGCTTTGCCGCGCACCGTGATCATTACGGGTTTATCGGTTAAGTCAATTGCAAATTTTTCGGCCAAAACATTGCGAAACGCATCGCTTTTTAATTCAGCAATCAGCTGTGCAAAGGGGGCACCGTAGGTAATGGAGGTAAGCGGAAAGCTCCCCGCGTCTTCGATGAGCGGATAATTCTGCCCTAAAGCATCCAGGTGAGCGGGCAAGAATGCCTGATCGACTAGGGTATAAGGATAAGGCGTGTCATGGACAGGGGAGGATTTTATTGCTGATAAATCAATTAATTGGAGCTTATCTGGCATTGTGATCTCTAAAAACAATAAGGATAGGCGGGTATTATACCCATTTTTTTTCCCGCTTGTCATCCCGAAGAAGGATGACCGATCTTATTCCACGCTCAATTTTTCTAAAATCCGGGTGGTCGAGTAATCAAAATCTGAGGACACGACCGAGACTTCTCCACCGTAGTTTTGAACAATTTCGGCGCCGACTACACCGTCTAGGGTATAATCTCCGCCTTTTACCAAAATATCAGGTTTGATCAAGTGCAGTAATCGCTCAGGCGTCTCATCTTCAAAGGCAAGCACCCAATCCACAGCCGATAGGCTAGCTAAGACTTGCATACGCGCTTCTAAGGAATGAATCGGCCGACCCTCGCCCTTTAATTTACGGACACTGGCGTCAGAGTTAACGGCCACAATTAAGCGATCGCCTAATTGTTTGGCCCGATTTAAGCAGACGACGTGTCCTGCATGCAACACATCAAAACAACCATTCGTCATCACGATGCGCTCGCCGCGCGCCCGAGCGGCTTTGCAATGCTCAATGATCTGGGCTTCGTTGAATGTGGGGTAGCGACCGGTCATTTTCGGTAAGGCTTGTTCTAATTCGTGGGGGCTGACGGTAGCGGTTCCTAATTTACTGATCACGATGCTTGCACCTATATTGGCCAAGATCGCTGCTTCTTCTAGCGGTTTACCCACAGCCACTGCTGCGGCAAGAATAGAGACGACGGTATCCCCTGCGCCCGTGACATCATAAACCTCGCGCGTTTGCGCGGGCAGTGAGTAAGGGGTCTTATCGCGTTGCAACAATAACATGCCATGCTCACCTCGCGTAATGAGCAGTGCAGTGAGTTGTTGGGCGGTAATCAGGGCCATGCCTTTTTCTATCATTTCTTGCTCATTCTTGCAGGGACCGACAACGACTTCAAATTCCTTTTGATTAGGCGTAACAAGGTATGCACCTTGGTAAGCGGTAAAGTCACGGCGTTTAGGGTCCACGATGAGTTTAAGCCCTTGTGCTTGGGCTGCGGCAATCAGGATTTCGGGGTGACTTAATGTGCCTTTGCCATAATCTGACAAAATCACCACATCCGTGTTAGGCAAGAATTCGTTATAAGTGGGTAATAAGCTATTAAGCGCATCTGGGGCATAAGGCTCTTCAAAATCCAGCCGCATCAGTTGTTGGTGCTGGCTTAAAATCCGTAATTTGGTGATCGTAGGATGCGTATCCATACGACTCAAGTGATGGGTAATGCCTTGCTCATCTAGCATTTGCACCAACCGGGAGGCGGGTTCATCATTGCCGACCAGCCCTAAGAGGGTCGTTTGTCCGCCTAGCGCGTTGAGATTAGTGGCCACATTCGCAGCCCCACCGAGACTATGATGGATTTTGCCATGATGCATACAAACGATAGGCACAGGCGCTTCAGGGGAAATCCGGGTGGCTGCACCGTACCAATAACGATCCAGCATAATATCACCAATAACAAGGATACGAGCGCTAGTGAAGTCAGGTAACTGTGTTAGCATGCTATATTCCCAAAAAGAAAAGATTTTAACATAGATAACTTAAAGGCTCTATATGGGGATTGATAAACTTTCTTCATTATGTATAATCATGCTAACTCATTAAATAGCTGAGGTGGCAAGGTGAATTTACTCAAAAAATCGATATGCTCTGCATTATTGTTAGGCTTTAGTAGCCTGGTATGGGCTGCCCAAGAATACGAAATTAATTCCTGCGAGGACTTGCCCACTATCGCTAATGATATGACGGGCACCTATTATTTGGTTAATAATATTGATTGCCTAGGCACGCCTATTTATCCTATCCCTGGACACTTTCTGGGAGCATTGGTCGGGAATGGCAATACCATTGCAAATTTACATATTATAGTGCTGAGCGATCAGGGCAATGACGGTCTGTTTGAAGTGTTAGGCACGCATGACAGCACAGTGAGACCCCGTATCACAGATATTCATTTTGAAAATGCTAGAGTGGATGGGGGCAGAAGTAGCCACAGAGGTTTAATTGCAGGTGTTGCCTATCAGGCTGATCTTTCAAATATCACGGTGCAGTCGCTTTATGTCAACGGTGGCGAAAGCGGTGTGGGGAATGCCGGCGGCGTACTGGGTTATGCTGAAAAAAGTATTTTATCAGAAGTGCATCTGAGTACTGCCAATATTACCCGGGGTCAATATGGCGGTGGCTTGATTGGTGTCGCTAATCTCGGCACTCAAATTTTAGATTCCAGCGTCAATCAGCTCAAGTCCGGGTATGAAACGTGTGGTGGCGATATCTACGCATTTGGTGGCCTCGTCGGTGCCATTAATAATACCAATGAGGCATCAAGTAAAGTGCAGATCATGCGCTCATCCGCACAGGGTTCCATTACGGTAGAAAAAAATGGTGGCGGATTAGTAGGCCGGATCCCAACGGCAGCTTATGTGGATATTCTTGAAAGTTATTCAAATGTTGCCATTACTGCAGTCAGATATGCCGGCGGCATTATTGGTCTTGCGGTAGAAGACAACCCCTATTCTCCCCGCGGAAATGTCTTGGTTAAGCATGTGTATGCTCGAGGCAGCGTCAATCTAGACGGGGACAAGGGTGGCCGAGGTATTGTGGGCAATAAAAATAAGTCTACTTCGCGTATTAAATCAGAAGGGAGTTTTTTTGATAAAGACGGTACAGGAAAAGAATATTCGGGTGATGAATATACGCATTACGTCTACCTAGGCGATAAGACTCATCATAAATCCAAAGGCCTGACGAGCTCAGAAATGAAAAATGCTAAAATTTTTACCGATGCGGGTTGGAGCGCGGATGTTTGGAATTTTGGAAATGGTGCTTATCCTACTTTAAAATAATGAGTTATATTTCATACGATTAAAAATATGCCTGAAGAATTATATAAGCGCTTGAAAGTAGCTGCAGCGGCCCATCATCGCAGTATAAATGGCGAGGCCATTTTTTGTATGGAACGAGTGTTAAAAGACATGCCATTGGACCCAGATGATCGCTTAATGCATATTCGAAAATTAAGAAAATCCACTGAAAAATCTTCCATTAATGAGGAAGAAATTAATACATTAAAAGTATGGGGTAGAGCAGGGTCTTCCCATGATTAGCTATTCCCCTCACCCTGACCCTCTCCCATACTTAACCTCATTTCTCTGAACGCAAATCGCGTAGTGGGAGAGGGTCAGGGTGAGGGGAATAACTAATCATGGCAAGGCCCTGTGGGGTGGGAATGAGTGGTGGATACTAATATAAAAATACTACAATCCTTTACTGAAGTGGTTTGTGCGTTAAATGATGTCATCTAGCCCGTGCGCTAACCTTTGCCTTTAGTCTTAGAATGATTCGGTTTGGCATGTTGTTCAATAAATTCAATAATCGTGCCGGCAATGTCTTTGTGTGTGGTGGTTTCGATGCCTTCTAAGCCTGGGGAAGAATTGACTTCCAATACCATGGGGCCTTGATTGGAGCGTAAAATATCTACCCCTGCAATATTAAGCCCTAAAATCCTCGTAGCGCGCACGGCTGTTTTTCGCTCTTCGGGGGTGATTTTAATCATTTCGGCATGACCGCCACGATGCAGATTCGAGCGAAACTCACCCTCGGGTGCTTGCCGTTTCATGGCGGCCACCACTTTATCGCCGACTACAAAGCAGCGAATATCACTGCCACCGGCTTCAGGAATGTATTGTTGCACTAAAATATTGGCTTTAAGGCCGGTAAAGGCATCGATCACACTTTCGGCAGCTTGCTGGGTCTCGGCTAATACGACGCCGCGCCCCTGAGATCCTTCTAATAATTTCACCACAAGCGGCGCGCCTTGGACCAGTTGAATTAAATCAGTAATATCATCCGTGGCATTTGCAAACCCTGTCGTCGGCAAACCAATGTCATGGCGGGATAACAGCTGAAGCGCGCGTAATTTATCGCGTGAGCGACTAATGGCCACCGATTCGTTAAGCGTGTAAACACCCATCATCTCAAACTGCCGTACCACAGCGGTACCATAGAAAGTAATTGATGCGCCGATGCGTGGGATGATGGCATCAAACCCTTCGAGTCTTTGGCCTTGATAATGCACGGAAGGATGTTTCGAGCTGATATTCATGTAACAGCGCAAGGTGTTAATGACATGCGCTTCATGACCTCGCGCGATAGCCGCTTCCTCTAGACGTTGGGTAGAAAAACTTTTCGGCTCGCGCGATAAAATACCAATTTTCATAAAATCACCACAAAGGTTGATGGACAAACGTTTTTTGAACAAATGCGACTCGGCTCTGAATAGATTCTTTTTGCTGGGCGCATCTTTTTTTAATCAGCGCTAAGCGCGGCGCAAGTCCCGTGCGATTGGCAATTTGAATCGCAAGACCGGGGCGCGCGTTAAGCTCTAGCATCAGTGGTCCTTTATCACGGTCTAACACTAAATCCACACCGATATAGCCTAAACCGGTCAGCTCATAGCAACTGGCACTGATGGTGAGTAAGCGCTCCCAATCTGGGATTTGTAATCCCGAAATGGGATTGCCCGTGTCAGTATGGTGTTCAACCACATGATTTTGCCAGACGCCAAAATGGGTTTCGCCGTTGGTAATATTGACGCCTACACCGACAGCCCCTTGGTGCAAATTGGCTTTACCGGAAGATAAACGCGTCGGCAGGCGTACCATGCTCATTACAGGATAACCTTTAAACACGATGACGCGAATATCCGGCACGCCTTGATAACTGATTTCGCGAAACAGCGGATCAAATTCTACCCGGTATTCCACCATGGCTTTATCAGGATGACCGCCCAAACTATACATGCCGCTTAAAATATTCGACACATGATGTTTAAGCTCATCTGCATGCATTAATATCCCATCGGAACGTTTGTAATTGGGGCCGCGTCGTCCCACTATGACGACTATGCCATCTCCGCCACTGCCTTGCGCTGGTTTAATGACAAAACTGCTGTAAGGCGCGATCATTTTTTCTAAATGTACGACTTGATGCTCAATTTCAATCACGGCATAAAGTTCGGGTACAGCAATACTGGCTTTGATCGCTAAATTTTTGGTGAGTAATTTATCATCGACTAAGGGATAAAATTTACGCGGATTATATTGCGCAATAAATTCAGCATTCCGCTGATTCATGCCGAGGATCCCCATTTTCTTCAGCGCTAAATACGTGAGGATAGGGCTAAGTAGCGGCGCCAAGATACGCTCTAACACGCTTAGCAATGTAGACTTAAATGTCATGTTTTTTAATCAACTCTCTAAAGCGAATAAGCTCAGATAAGCGGTAACCGTGGTAGCAACCGAGCAATAACATTATGGCAATAATTACCAGTAATAACTCGGGGAACACAAAGAATAAATGTTCCATATATAAATTACTCATGGCAAGATAAGCAATTGCAGCGGCAAATAAACTCCCTATGCCTTGCAAGATCGCTTCCCAGGCATTGCGCTCTTCCCAGACAATAGACATGCGCTCGATGATCATGGTTAAAATTACCATAGGGAATAAAGCGACAGATAAACCGGTTTGGAAATCGAGCTGGTTGCTAAACAGACTCAGTAATATCATTAAAATGATGACGGTACTTAATACGGCACTTAACCGTGGGATCAAAAGCAATTTTAATTGTTCTAAATAAAAACGAACGGTTAATCCTAATGAAACAATAAGGGTAAATAAAATAATGCCATCTAACAAATGCGTTTTTCGAAACGCCAGTGCAATCAGAACAGGCATAAACGTGCCAAAGGTACGGATCCCGACAAACGAACGCAACAATAAAATAATCAGTGCACCTAAGGGTACCATGATCAGGACTTGGTATACCTCTTGGGTATGAATCGGTAAATTAAAGAGCGAATAAGTCATGAGGATAGAGTGATCTTGTAATGCTTCCTCTTGAGCAACGTTTAAGGTATTGACTTCACGTTTAATGGCAGAGAAAGTGAGCTGTTCATTGCGGCCGCCTTCCACGCCTAAAATCGGTGTTTGATCGCCATAGCGCCAAATTAAAAAATAGGGGGGTAAACCTACGCGTGCACTATTGGGATCAATATAACGCCAGCCGTGCTCGGTATCATAAATACCCAAATAAATTTGCAAAGGAATGTCCTGTAGCGCCACTTCCGTTTCGCTCAGCGTAAAGCCATAGACTAAGCGACTAATGATATTGGGGCCTTCCTCCACGGTCGGTCCTTTGAGTAGCTTTGCTGCGGTGATGGCAATATTGGCGTTGGAATAATCGCGGTTAAGTAAAATCGCGGCATTGCCGTCATCCGGGTTGTTGAGATTTTTCACTACATTGGTAGCAAAACTTAAACTGTCTACAGACTGTTGTCGCGCATTACTAATAATGGTTTGTTGTGCGGCACGTTCGGCACCGGTATAAAGGTAGCGTCCTGTGATGCCCCGATTAGATAAATTAGGGCCTTGAAACGCTTCATCAAAATAAAATTGTGCCCGATAATACAAGGTTTGTGAGGTTTTCGGGGCATGACGTATCGTCCAAATCGATAGACGATTATCGACAGCTAAATCAGTGGTTACGCCATAATTACGAGAAACGAAATTTTCATCTAAGCGATGAAAATGCGCTTGAGTGGGTGGAATAAAAAATTCGACTTTAGCCGAGCGCCCGGTGGTCGCATCAAAATCAATTTTTGACTCGATGGTCCAGACTTGACTGACCCCATAGGGTGAAAGTGGCAGATCCAAAATCTTAACTTTGTAAAAAAATATCCACATACCAATAAGGATTAAGATCCCAACGAGCATAAGTAAATGACGCTTGGTATTCAAAATAGTTATTCCTATAAAGCTTCTGTTTCGGCTATTTCAGCTGTTTCAGAGGCTCTCGTCTGTTTGCATTGCGGCGTAGTGGTATAAATAGCGCTAGGATCGATCAATATGGCGAATTGTTCCATGGCCGTGCGGCCTAATAACATCGGATAGAGAAAATTTGAGCGATCATTGAGACTGACTTCTATGCGTTCGATCTCATTATTTAAGCACAGATCCATTTCAATCACAGGACGATTTTCAAAAGTTTGTCCGGTTTTCTGTATGTCCTCTTGACGCTTTTTGATGCGCACCATACGCTTTAAGGGGTAGGAAAAACGATGTTCTGCTTTAAAATGAGTGCTGTCTATGATAAAGCTGACCCATTTTTCATCTTCTTTATCAAAAATTTTAATGTCATGAGCACTTAAGGCTGCGGTTTTAGCACCCGTGTCCATTTTGATTTTAATTTCTACCTCTTGGTCCATTAATTTGCCGGTTTCTGCGCGACCGACAATATTTAAGTGGATATCGGCAACACTCGCACCACTTGCAAGCATTAGCAACAGCATCAGCCCAACGAACGCCGGTTTAATTTTAAGCTTACCCCGACTCATTAATTGCACGCTACGGTTTTAGTGGTTAAACGTAATTGGGGAATAAGATCAGATTTAGGCACTTGTAAAATCACAAACGGCTGTGAAATCATGCCTAAGCTGACACAGCCGGCACCGGGTTGGGTGCGGGTTGCGAACACATATAAGTTTTGGTCCACGGCTTGAAGTTGATCAATAGAGAGTTGATAACCACTGCTGGGTTGGTCGGTATCGACGATAGCAATGACCATGTCTTTGTTAAAGTCTATAGTGGGGGCAGGCGCTTGCGGCTCCATATTTTGATGATGTTCATGCCAGAATTTTTGCCAACTGTCAGGCGTATCTAATTTATAGACGCTGGTCATATCTGCTTTGATGCCACTCGTGCTTCCTTCGCTTACCATGACAAAATTAAGTGGGGTAGGCGCAGCTGGGGTTTTAGCGTCCTGATTACTTTCATCGCTGCAGCCCACTAACAAAAATAAAACTGCCGCCAAATAAGTGAGAATACGCATAGTTTTAGATCCTTGTGGGTTGTTGTAGTGATTATTAAAGATTCAATTTAAACTAAAAAGGAGGTAGACCTCCGGGCATGCCGCCTGGGGGCATCATGCCTTGCATCTGACGCATCATATTTTTCATGCTGCCTTTTTTATTGAATTTTTTCAACATTTTTTCCATTTGCATAAATTGTTTTAACATACGATTGACATCTGGCACTTGCGTACCCGAGCCTTGCGCGATGCGGATTTTGCGCGAACCTTTAATCAGCGCAGGGTAACGGCGCTCTTGTAGGGTCATGGAATCAATCATGGCAGTAAATTGGACAAACATTTTATCATCCACTGCACTTTGCGGTAATTTGAGGCCCATAGGTAATTTCTTTAATAAACTACCCATGCCACCCATGTCTTGCATTTGTTTGAGTTGGTCGCGGAAATCTTGTAAATCGAATTGGCCTTTTTGTATTTTTTTCGCAACTTTTTGCGCTTGTTTCTCATCAATTTTCCGTTTGGCTTCTTCCACTAAGGTGAGGACATCGCCCATCCCCAAAATGCGGTTGGCCATACGATCCGGATGAAACGCTTCAAGCGCATCAATTTTCTCGCCCACGCCGATAAATTTAATCGGCTTACCGGTGATTTGGCGTATGGAAAGCGCAGCACCGCCTCTGGCATCGCCGTCGGTTTTCGTGAGGATCACCCCAGTTAAGGGTAGGGCATCGTTAAAGGCCTTCGCGGTATTTGCGGCATCTTGGCCGGTCATGCTATCAACGACAAATAAGGTTTCGGTGGGTTGCATCACTCCATGCAAGGTTTTAATTTCTTGCATCATGTCGGTATCGATATGCAGGCGTCCTGCGGTATCCACTATCAATACGTCGCAGCCTTGATTTGATGCGGCGGTTAAAGCGGCTTTGGCAATGGTGGCGGGATCTTCATGACTATGACTTGCAAAAAAGGGAGTATTGAGTTGCAGCGCTAATGTTTCAAGTTGTTTGATCGCAGCCGGGCGATACACATCGCAGCTGACTAGCATTACGGTTTTCTTTTCCTGATCAATCAGGAGTTTTGCTAATTTAGCCGCCGTAGTCGTTTTCCCTGAGCCTTGTAACCCTGCCATTAAAATAACTACCGGTGGCTGGGCTTTTAAATTCAGCGTAGAATTAGCCGTGCCCATTAGGGCGGTGAGTTCATCACTCACCACTTTAATAAAGGCTTGGCCTGGGTTAAGTGTTTGAGTGATTTCAGCGCCTATGGCGCGGGATTTAACGGTCTCTAAAAAATCTTTAACGACCGGCAGGGCGACATCGGCTTCGAGCAGGGCAATACGCACATTGCGTAAGGCTTCTTGAATATTATCTTCAGTTAACCGGCCTTTTCCGGTAAGCTGGGCAACGGTTTGCTGGAGTCGCTGACTGAGATTATCAAACATAAAGACCTCGCAAGGATAACTGGTCGTGATGATGACATAAGCAGAAAATAAAGTAAAATTTAAGAGGTAAACATGCAACTTTCAGAAGATATTCCGGCAACTCAAATCCTAGTCAATGCCTATGACGAACACTCTGTGGTCATCGCTGACATAGAATATACGCAATCACTTATTTTAACGCCGGTTTCTGTCGAACCTTGGCCGGTCATGACCTTTGCCGATATCAATGATGAAGCGCTGCTGATGCTGTTGCGAGAGGACTGTGATGTGGTGTTAATAGGCACAGGTGCGGTGCATTATCCATTGACAGCCCAGCAACTGACTCTTTTTTATGATAAACACATGGGGATAGAGACCATGAACACGCGGGCCGCGTGTCGAACCTATAATTTACTGGCAAACGAAGGACGCAGAGTCTTGGCGGCCTTATTAATCATGTAATTCAATTTGTCGCAAACCAGGAATAATCTTAACCGTTTCGATTTTATTGTCTTTGACCGCTAATACTTCTAACGGATAACCATTCAACCGTAAACAAGTCCCGGGATGAGGGATGATCTCTAAATATTCGACCACGGCGCCATTTAAGGTTTTCGCGCCTTCAGTCGGTAATTCCCAACTCATCATTCGATTAAGTTCTCGGATAGCCATGCCGCCATCAATCACAAAACTTCCGTCTTCTTGTGGATGGATGAGTTTATTTTCAGATCCGGTATCGGTGGTATATTTACCGATGACTTCTTCTAAAATATCTTCTAGTGTCACTAAACCTTGAATATCGCCGTATTCATCGACCACTAAACCGATACGTTTTTTATTGCTTTGAAAATTCATTAACTGTGTCATGAGCGATGTGCCCGCGGGGATAAAATAGCTTTCTTCAGCCGCGCCGATTAAACCCTCTTTGTTAAAGTCAGATTTATTGAATAAAGAAACCAGATCCCGCATGTGTAACATGCCCGTGACATCATCTATGGTGTCTTTAAATAAAGGTAAACGGGTGTGCTGGCTGCGCGCAAGTTGCATGCTGATGTTGACCCAATCTTCAGTCAAGTCTATCCCCGCGATTTCATTACGCGGCACCATGATTTCATCTACGGTCATGCCTTTGAGATCAATAAGACCTAAGAGGAAATTCTTACTTTGGGTCGGGATACTTTTACTGTGTTCCGAGACTATGGTGCGCAACTCCTCTATCGTGACGTGCTCGGCACCTAAGGCGGGTTTTTTCATGCCGACCAAATAAAGCAAACCGTTGACGACGGCATTGGTTAAAATCACAAAGGGATACAGTAATACGAAAATCCAGCCTAAAGGCCAACACAAGATAAAGGCAAGACGCTCAGGGTAATGCGCGGCTATGGTTTTAGGCATAATTTCGCCAAAAATCAGCACGACAAGTGTTAACAGGATGGCCGAGACGATAGCCCCGACTTCGCCCATCACTTGTACAGCCACCACGGTCGCGAGCGCAGAAGCCAGAATGTTGCTGAAGGTATTGCCAATCAGAATGGTGCCTAACAAGCGGTCTGGACGCTTTAGTAAGCGCTCGGCGCGCTGGGCACTTTTATTTTTGCGTGATTTAGCCAAGTGACGCAGGCGGTAACGATTCAACGTCATCATCGCTGTTTCAGAAGCGGAAAAGAAGGCAGAACAACACAGTAACAGAACTAAAATAATGATGGACAGAATAATGGGTAAATGTTGCAAAGTACACGTGCCTTTATTGACAATAGAATGGTATCTTGTAGCAAATATTGAGATAAGAATCAAGCGGGGGATGGGCTTCCCCCTTTTGGTAAAGCTGTCTCTTGATCCATTTGCGAGTTAACAATCAATTTAAGATGGCAAGCAGGGAGGCAGATGAGCTTTGCCCCCTTTGTAAAGGGGGCGGCCGTTTCGGCCGGGGGGATTTTTGGATTTCTGTTATCACATCAATACTCTGTTTTAAATTTTGTAAGTGTTAAGATTTAATATAAAATTCATTGTGCATGTTAAGATCGCTAAAATCCCCCCGGACGAAGCGTCCGGCCCCCTTTACAAAGGGGGCAAGCCTATCGATCTCTCCACTTCTACGGCCAGCCTCCTTTACAGACTATTTGTGTAGTAGATTCAGCTTTGTAAAGGGGGTCGGACGGGGGGATTTTACGATCTTTAATATTATTCACACACCCAAAAAAATCATCGTAAATAAGGACATTTATGCAAAAAAACATCATCCGACGCGCAATTTTGCCAATAAATAAAGATTTTTCGCAATTACATCCCGTCTTAGCCCGCATTTATGCGAGCCGTGGAATTAGAGCCGAGTCGCTAGAGCGTAGCCTGCGAGGCTTATTGCCGTTTGACGCCTTGATGGGCATAGAAGATGCGGTAGCCTTATTGACTGAGGCCTTAACTCAGCAAAAACGCATGCTACTCATCGGTGATTTTGATGCCGATGGCGCAACCAGCGTCGCCTTAGGCCTGCGGGCATTAACCGCGATGGGGGCTAAGCATGTGGATTTTTTAGTCCCTAATCGCTTTGAGTTTGGCTATGGTTTAACCCCTGAAATCGTGGCCGTGGCAAAACAGTTCACCCCGGATTTAATTATCACGGTCGATAATGGTATTTCCAGCGTGCAAGGGGTCGATGCGGCCTATGCGCTGGGGATTAAAGTATTAATCACCGATCACCATTTACCGCCTGACATATTGCCCAAAGCCCATGCGATCGTAAATCCCAATCAAGTGGGCGATCACTTCAAGAGTAAAAATTTAGCGGGGGTCGGGGTTATTTTTTATGTGATGTTAGCCTTGCGCGCGCAATTACGCCGCATCCATTGGTTTAATGACAAAATTCCTGAGCCTAATTTAGCGGAATTATTGGATTTAGTGGCGCTAGGCACGATCGCAGATGTGGTGCCTTTGGATGAAAATAATCGTATTTTGGTTTATCAAGGTTTAGCGCGCATTAAAGCAGGAAAAGCCTGTACTGGGATTAAAGCGTTGTTGCAAGTGGCACAGCGCGTTGCTGAAAAAATAACAGCGAGCGATTTAGGTTTTGCATTGGCGCCACGCTTAAATGCCGCCGGACGTTTGCAAGATATGGCATTGGGGATCCATTGTTTAATGTCGGAAAATTTAACGAGTGCCATTGATATGGCGATGCAACTCGATACCTTGAATCAGCAACGCCGCAGCTTAGAAGCGCAAATGAAAGACGAAGCGATGGTGATGGTGGATAAAATCGCCCTAGGCGATCGGGATAAACTGCCCGCGGGTTTGTGTTTATATGATCCCGATTGGCACCAAGGTGTGGTGGGCATTTTAGCAGGCCGCATGAAAGAGCGCTTGCAACGGCCAGTCGTTTGTTTTGCAAAAGTCAGTGACCAGGAATTAAAAGGTTCCGCGCGATCCATTTCCGGGCTACATATCCGTGATCTGCTCGAGCAGATTGCCGTGCATGATCCGCAGCTGATTATGAAATTTGGTGGGCACGCGATGGCCGCAGGCTTAAGTATTTTGCCTGCTGATTTTATCGCTTTCAAAGCACGCTTTGAACATGAGGTCAGCCAAATCATCAGTCCCATGCAATTACAAGGATTTGTCGAAACCGATGGCCCACTTCATACACAAGATTTTTCGCTTACGCTTGCAGAACTTTTACAACAGGCAGGACCTTGGGGGCAAGCTTGTTCTGAGCCCCTTTTTGACGGTGAGTTTGAAATCTTAAACCAGCAGATATTATCTAATGCGCATGTGAAATGTCAATTACAGCCGGTTGATTCCGATTTGGTATTAGATGCCATTGCCTTTTTTGTCGATTTTAATACCTGGCCTAAAGCACAGCATCGGGTGAGAGCGGTTTATCGCTTAAACATTAATGAATTTCGAGGTCAAAAAAAATTGCAATTATTAATTGAACATTTACAGACCAGTTGCGCGCATGAAACGGCAGACGTGTGAATTTTTGCCGCGATTTAAGCGTTGTTCTTTTAAGTAAATTAGTCTAGGCTATAGGGACTTAAGTCTTATACCGCTGGGAATAAGTTATTAAACTATGAAAAAGGATGACATCATGAGTGAACAAGAAGTATTGGTTGTTGTTTCAAAATTAAAAGATTACATCCGTAGTCAATCAGAAATGAATACTGCGGGCACAGTTGCGCCTAAGATATCAGAGATTGTCCGTCGTTTATGCGATCAAGCGATAGCCTCTGCACGTAAAGACGGTCGCAAAACAGTGATGGATAAAGATTTTACTGAATAGTCAGCAATTTCCCTCTGCGCCTCTTGCCCCCTTTGTAAAGGGGGCCGGACGCTGCGTCCGGGGGGGGATTTCACTGAACACAAACACTAATCACTACTTAAAACAACCGCCCCATCATTAAACAATATAAGCCTGCTGATACATTTCTATTCCAATACGACCAATTAAATCTAATTGCGTTTCTATCCAATCTACATGAGATTCTTCGCTGGTTAAAATTGCACTGAGTAGATCGCGTGAGGCATAATCTTGCACCGTTTCGCAATAGGCAATCGCAACCTTAAGATCAGCAATCGCTTTGTGTTCCACTTTGAGATCACATTGCAAGGCTTCAAGCGTATTTTCGCCTATGAGTAATTTTCCATAATCTTGCAAATTAGGTAAACCATCTAAAAATAAAATGCGCGCAATCAGTTGATCGGCATGCTTCATTTCATCTATGGATTCTTCATATTCTTTTGCGCCTAATTTATCTAAACCCCAATGATTAAACATCCGTGAGTGTAAAAGGTATTGATTAATGGCGACGAGTTCATTACCGAGTACGGTATTAAGATGACGAATAACGGTTTTATCCCCTTGCATGATAGCTCCTTGGATGGGTATTGTACTGTGTGCCTAGTTTAAAGGCCTGAGTGAGCGTGTCAAGGATTAAGTGAGGAGAGGATTAAGCGACCTGATTATTACGGGAATTTTCAAGCTCATCTAAGGTATCGGCTATCAGTTGTTTAGCAAGACAACTACAGCTCCCGCACTCGGTGCCGACGGGTAATTTTTTTTGTAGACTATTCAAGCACTTACTGCCTTGACAGACAGCCTGGCGGATTTCTTTATCAGTAATTGCATTACAAATACAGACATACATGGTATAAGCCCTTGATATTAAGTATTCTATTCTGTTATTATAAATGCAAATAAGAATCATTGTCAATTAAAATAAACGAGGAGTTTCCTATGAGTCATCAAGTGTTAGTCGGCAATCAAGCCCCTGATTTTACCGCCCCGGCCATTAATCAAAACGGCGAAATTGTCGGTAAATTTAATTTAAATGAAACCATTAAAGATAAATATGCCTTGTTATTCTTTTATCCCTTAGATTTTACGTTTGTGTGCCCCTCCGAGCTGATTGCCCTAGATAAGCGTATGGATCAATTTAAAGCCCGCAACGTAGAAGTCATTGGTATTTCTATCGATTCTCATTTTACCCATAAAGCCTGGCGCGATACGCCTGTAGATAAAGGCGGAATCGGTCAGGTGAATTATGCGTTAGTCGCCGATATTAACCATAAAATTGCTAAAGATTATGGGGTAGAGCATCCAGAAATCGGTGTAGCATTCCGCGCCGCTGTGTTGATTGATAAGAAAGGTTCAGTACGCGTCCAAATGATTAACGATCTGCCGCTGGGACGCAATATCGATGAACTCATCCGCTTAGTCGATGCTTTACAATTCCACGAAGCGCATGGTGAAGTCTGTCCTGCCGGTTGGAAAAAAGGCGAAAAAGGCATGACGGCCAGCCCAGCAGGGGTGGCGAGCTATTTAGCGGAACATGCCGATAAGCTATAGGTTTTGAGTCCTAGGCGATATTTCATCCCACGCATTGACAATTTTGCAAAACAACTGCGCTGTAGCCTCGGTGTCATACAGCGCAGAGTGGGCTTGTTTACTGTCAAAAGGAATATGCGCTGCTTTGAGCGCGCGGGCTAATACGGTTTGTCCATAGATGAGTGCGCCTAGACTTGCGGTATCCAGAGTCGTAAAACGATGAAAAGGGCTGTTTTTTAAGCCACAACGTTCGGTGGCTGCTTGCAAAAAAGTCAGATCAAAAAAAGCATTATGCCCGACTAAAATCGCCCGCTGACAATGGTGTGTTTTGATAGCGATGTTGATATGATCGAATAAATCGCCCAGTGCATCTTTTTCTGCCACAGCAAAACGAAACGGATGACCCGGATCAACGCCCAAAAAGCTTAATGCCGAAGGTTCAAGATTAGCACCAGGAAAGGGTTCTATGTGGTAATGATGAGTGTTCGTTGTGACTAGACGATTATTCTCGTCATAATCCACTTCAATTGCCGCAAGCTCCAACAATGCATCCGTTTGGCAGTTAAAGCCAGCCGTTTCTACGTCTATGACGACAGGTAAGAAACCACGAAAGCGATGCGCAATTTTTCTTCGACTCAAGATCTATCCCTACAAGCTAAAGCGCACAGTATACCTGCTTCAGCTAAGCTTGCGCAAAAAACTATTGTTACAGCCATAATGCGCTTTAAAGTATATAATTAACTGGAACCTACAATCGGTGAACTATCCCATGAAGTACTTATTATCGAATACCTTAGCTGTCTGCCTTATGGTGATGTGCGTGCTGCTTAGTGTTTACAGCACCACACTTTCCGCAGATACCGCTAAACGCCCCGAGCAGGCTTATGATCCTGCAGAAGCCCGTGCGGCGGATGTGGCCATACTCAAACAAAAATTAGTCGACGAACAAGCACAGTTAACCCATGCCGAGCAACAACTGGCCACGCAACAAGCGCATGAAGCCGAGTGGTTGGCGCAACTCGAGGCGCAGCCCTTTGATCCGAAACTAAGCGATCAAGCGGAACTCGCCTTAAATCTTGCGAAGATCCAGCAAGAGAAAACCAAAGTGATGCTAGCGAGTGTCGATAAGAATATTACCTCGTTAAAAGAAAATATCCGTGAATTTGAAAAACGTTTATTAGGCTTAACACCGGATATGGAACCGTTTGTACAAGTCAGTGAACGTGTGATTTATGAAAAAGAAAAATTGCATTTAGAACAGGCGAGAGAAAAAACATTACGACTTTTAAGTAAAGTGAGCGAGGAATGGGTCGCCCAACAGACGAAATGGTTGATGCATATGCATAAGCTTGCGCGCACACATGCCATACATACCCTTATGGGCAAGCAATTGGCTGAAGAAAATCGGATCCAAAAAGAGCAGCAACAATGGGAAGAGAAATTAAGTCTCGCGCGCGTAGCGCTGTTGCAACTGCCGATGAGCGGCGAAAAATTGACTCAGAAAAATGTGGCCCTGCAAGATCAAGTGGTGGAAGCTGAGGAAAATATTCAACTGCTAATGATTAAATTTAATTTTAGTCGAATTACCACCTACAGTTCTATCCTTATGAATTATCCTCCTGAAGATTTAAGTCGTGAACACATGCAAACGCATGAAAAACTGGATCGCTTATTAACTGAACTCACCGTAATGGAAGAATTAATTGCGAGCAGACAGCGTTTATTGCATCAGCATCTTGCGTGGGTAGAGCAAGCATTTACAACCGGCGTACTTAAACGCGCGCAATTGGAAGAGCAATTAGGTTTGTTTAATCATTTAATGCAAGCCTATAGTCAAGAAAATGATAAAATTATCGCATTGCGGGCCAATATTGTTGATTTCCAGCAAAAATTATTAGAAGGTTATTTTGATACGCTAGACCGGCATACGCTCCCGCGCACCACATTTGAGTGGCAAAATTTAATAAATAATTTATGGATGTTACCCGATTTAACCTTCCATACCTTGCAAGGTTTGGCGGCGCAGATTTATATGGCGCTCTCAACGGCTGATTTTTTCTTGTGGCTGCGTATTATTTTATTAGAGGCGGGCTGGATATTTTTTGGCGTTCATGTGTATCGGTATTTAAAAGGCTATTTAACTACCGCCAAAGCGGCAAAACCCGGTTACAGCGGTGGCACCACGATTACGCTCGCGCAACTTTTTTACCGCAATATTATCGGCATTGTTGTATTTGGTAGCATTATGGGTTTACTTATTTTGCTGCCGTTAAGCCCAAGCAGTCTTATCGTGCCTTTATCTTTAGGCATCGTTTGGTTTGTATTTAAATTTATTATCAGCATGGCGCGTTTATCATTATTTGAAAATGTGTGGGATCTCTCCGGACAAGATGTAAAATTATACCGTGGTTTGCAATGGACCTTAGGCGTCGGTGGCTTTGTCACCGCGATGGCGGTATTGGCACATCAATTACCCGTGGCGAATCAAGTGGTGACGGCTTATGATCGTTTGTTTATGTTGGTGTTACTTGCGATCTCGTTTCCATTATTAAAACGCTGGCGCGTATTGCCTAATCTAATTGCGCCCTACGTGAGTAAAAAGATTTATATTAAACGGGTGATTTTATTACTGGGATTTTTAGTGCCCTTAACCATATTTTCAAATGCGATTATTGGTTTAGTGGGCTACACCAATTTAGCTTGGAAAATGGGGATTGCAGAAGCAAAATTATTATGCGTATTGACCGCCTGGTGGTTGGTGCGCGGCGTACTCAGTGATTTTATGGGTTTTCTTTCAGATATATTTATCCGTAATTTATCCAACGGTTGGGTCTGGACAGAAGCCTTATTAAAACCGCTGCATAAGGTATTAAATTTTATTCTCGCTTTGACCGCGATTTTTGTGTTATTTATTTTGTATGAATGGAATCAAGAATCTTTGGTGACGCAGCGGATTTTATCGCTAGGTCGACACGAATTATTTTCGATGGGTGATTTGCGGATCACTTTATTTAATATTATTCAGTTTATTATTTTGATCATCATTATCCGTTGGGCTGCGCGCTGGAGTCGGGAATTTGCATACCGCTGGCTTTATTCCAACGCTAAAGATGCCGGCGTGCGTAATAGTTTATCGGTGTTTACTCAGTACGCAACAGTCATCATCGGTGCGTTTATTATTTTGCGTGTGCTAGGTATTGATTTAACTACACTCGCAGTCGTTGCCGGTGCCTTGGCGGTCGGTATCGGTTTTGGGCTGCAGAATATTGCGAATAATTTAATCAGCGGGATTTTATTACTCATCGAGCGGCCGATGCGCGCTGGGGATTATATTACTTTAGGCACTTATGAGGGCGAAGTCACCCATATCGGTATGCGGGCGACGACGGTAAAAAGCTGGGATAATATGGAAGTGATTATTCCTAATGCGGAGGCCGTGAGTAAACCGCTCACTAATTGGACGCATCATGATACCATCGTGCGTACCGTGTTTACCATCCGCATCGGCTTTAATGAAAATCCGCATCAAGTGCAAGCCATTATTCATCAAGTGGTGGCGCGACATCCTGCGGTGGTGGCATTACCTAAACCTGAAATATTTTTATTAGAATTTGGCGAGTCGGCGATGGTGTTTGAAATTCGTTATCATATTGATTTGACTATTTGTAATTCCCGGCCACAGGTTAGATCTGAAATTTTATTTAGTATGTGGGATACGCTTAAGACCGCAGGTATTGAAATTCCTTATCCGAAACAAGAAGTGGAGTTCAGCCAAGCCCCTGCATCAGCGATACCTACTAAGCATAAGGGTTTGGTGCATCCGTTGCCTAAGGGTGGAAAGTAGAGTATTGTATAAAATTTTTTAAAAAAAGTGTCTTATCCTAAATCAAAAGTAAACTGTCTCCAAAATGTGGACTTTGGCACCGAAGTAAAGCTGAATCTATTCCATAAATAGTCTGTAAAGTGGGTTGAGTAGGTTGGCTTAAGAGCGGGGAAATCGATAGAATTGCCCCTTTTACAAAGCTGAGGGATCCCCAGTTTGATAATAAAGTGGAGCTGTCACCTGCGCAAAGCACACCGGAGTTGTCACCCCGCAAAAACTGCGTCAACTGATCTGATTAGAATTGTTGTACGCTCACGCAGTTTTGTGCGGGGCCCGGTAACGATTTACCTAAGTGCATATTTGCCTTCAATATATTCCTTTAGCTAAATTGCTACCGGGCCCCGCACAAAACTGCGTGAAAGTATTGTTTCCTATCAAGATCGGTTGACGCAGTTTTTGCGGGGTGACAACTCTGGTGTGCTTTGCGCAGGTGACAGCTTCGCTTTATCCGGTGACAGCTCCACTTTATTATCAAACTTGGGATCCCTCAGTTTTACAAAGGGGGCAATCATATTGTTCTCCCCGCTCTTAAGCCAACCCCTTCGGCCTTAAAACTAAAATTCGTGGGGATTCATTAGCCCTATACCCCACCCTCAGTCAACTTCCGTGGATCCAATAATTTATCCAGATCCTCTGCCGACAACTCCGTCATCTCCAAAGCAATTTCCTTAATCGGTCGGCCTTCTTTATACGCACGTTTTGCAATTGCAGCGCCTTTTTCATAACCAATCACGCGATTTAAGGCGGTCACCAGTATGGGGTTTTTATTCAGTGCGGCATTGATATGCGTGGTATTGACGGTAAACCCAAGTATGGCTTTATCCGCTAACACCGTACAGGCATTAGCTAACAGCGAAATACTTTGCAAGACATTATACGCAATCACCGGCAACATCACATTGAGTTCAAAATTACCGGCCTGACCGCCGATGGTAATCGTCAGATCATTACCTATCACTTGCGCGCATATCATACAAACGGCTTCAGGGATCACAGGATTAACTTTCCCCGGCATAATGCTGCTACCGGGTTGTAAATCAGGCAGCGCAATTTCAGCAAGCCCTGCCAGCGGGCCGCTATTCATCCAACGTAAATCATTGGCAATTTTAGTTAACGTGACCGCCAATACTTTCAGCTGTCCGGATAATTCCACAGCGGTATCTTGACTGCTCATTTGCACAAAATAATTGCTGCTGGTGACAAAGTCAATTTTAGTCTCTTTTGCGAGCGCTTGCGCCACACGCTGACCAAATTCAGGATGGGCATTAATCCCAGTGCCCACAGCAGTCCCCCCTAAGGCGAGTTGATTAAGGCGGGGTAAGCTCGTGCGGATCCGCGCTTCACAATCGGCGAGTTGTCCTTGAAATGCCATTAAGGTTTGATCAAAGCGCACCGGCATCGCATCCATTAAATGCGTGCGCCCAGTTTTAGTGATGTCTTTTAACGCGTGTGCTTTAGTGTGTAACACCTGCTGAATATGTTTTAACGCCGGCAATAATTTCTCTTCTATTAAAATACGACTACTGACGTGTATGGCACTTGGGATCACATCATTACTGCTTTGACTCATATTGACATGATCATTGGCATGGATGGCCAAACCCGATTGATCTCGCGCCAAATGCGCAATCACTTCATTAGCATTCATATTGGTACTGGTGCCTGATCCGGTTTGAAACACATCTATCGGAAAATCCGCACGGTGCTTGCCGTCTGCAATTTGCTTTGCTGCCGCACAAATGGCCGCACGCTTAGCCTCATCGAGTAAATCCAATTCCCTATTGGCCTGTGCTGCAGCATATTTAATCAAACCTAAGGCGCGGATGAATTCAGGGGGCAGGGTCAAGCCGCTTAAGGGGAAATTCTCGACCGCACGTGCGGTTTGGGCGCCATAAAGCGCATGTTCGGGGACGCGGACTTCGCCCATACTGTCTTTTTCAATGCGGAAGGTGGGGTTGCTCATGAGTGTGTATACCTATTTAATAGATGTAAATAAAATGTTTTTAATATTTGCTTAAGCATTACTGGTGATGGTGAGAATAGGATATCATAGTCGCTTTAAAGCACAAATTGAATTAACACCCTTATATCAGTGCAAAACTTGAGGAAGATCCGAACGATACCCTGAATCTTAATATCCACTTAATATTTTTAGGGTAGGCTCAACCTTGTATTTCAGATCATTACTAAGTTTTATGGATTACTAAGAGGCGATAACCATGTGGAAAGAGCTCTATCATGCGGGTAAAGAAGCCGGTAAAGCAGTCGTAAACGGCGTCATCGATGCTGCGGTGGATTTGGCTAATCTAACGCAAAGAATGTTTAGAGCGAACTACCATCAAGTCGCTAAACATACCTTTCCTCTAGAGGGAAAAAATGGCTTATTTAGCACAACTGAGCCTCCACAATACGCTGAGTTTAATCTTGTCACTAAAGTAGTCTCAATTCTCATACTCTATTCTCCAATGGTTTGGATCCTTGCCGCCACACTCATACCCATGATGGGGCATAGCTTGCTGCTTATCAGAGCATGGAGCCGTCATGCATTTAATTTTGTCATGCCTAAAGAAATGCAGCTTCTAGTGCCTGACAATGAAAAAAGTTTTGGCGCCAATTGGCATACGCTTTATTCATTTCCTTTGGGCTGGATATTTGGTGTGATCATGGCCTCGATGGCCGGGTTTGCTGCCGTCTTGATACGCATGACTATAGAGGGTTGGGAGATGGGATCACGCGCTTTCCGATCTGCCCTTAATACCGGACGATACCCAAAAGATAAAAAAGCACATAAAGAGGGCGAGGAATTATTATTTGAATTATCAAAGGATGAGACAAAAGATCCCAGTAAATATACGACCAGTTTAGCATTCGGCTGGTTAGGTATAGTGATTGGTGGGTTCATCGGCTATGCAGGCGCTGCCCTCATACGCATTGGACACGGCTGGGATCATAATGCAGCGATGTTCTCGCGTACCTTTAGATCGGTAGTCAATTGGGGATTGCATGATGATGAGCAATATAAAGATTACGATACCTTAGTTGCGGAATTTGGTGCAGACAAGGTCGAGAATGTCGTGGAGCGGAAGAAAGCCGAAGCAGAGAACAAGGTCGCAATACCGCGCAAAATAGAAAGCTACGAATTATTTACCCACAAAGATGATCCTGAATACGGCAACCGCTACTTTTGGGGAAGTTTGGGTATGGTTTTTGGATTCGCAGTTGGACTCAGTGTAGGCGTGGTCGCATTTTCATTACGTTTTTTTACCAACGGTTTTCGCATGGGCATTCGGGCTTTTAGAACGTTCTCGAATTTTGGCTGGGAAGAACCCTTTACAGATGAGCTCATCTTTGAAAAAACGGCTGACGAAAATTTAGGCTTACAACCTGATGAATCTCAACAACCTCAAAATGAGGGTAAACCTGCAAGCTCAAAATTCATCAACAAAGATCCCTACAGATACCATAAACGTTTAACTTTCGGTTTACTTTCTGGCTTCATCTTCATTGGTATAGCACTAGGGGTGGCATGGGGTGTGCTCTGCCTCGTTGGACGGTTTGCTGAGCACAATGCTTACATGATCGGGCGGACTTTCCTCTCAGTGGTAAACTTCGCATTGCATGATAAATATCAATTTAAGGAAAAACCAGCTGCTGGATCAGACCTTGACGCTACAAGCTCAGAGGAAGGCATCGAAAAGAAAGCGATAGTGGATAATGCTGATGCGACTATAAATAACAATCTGCAAGCAGCAGACGGAGCCAAGGCAGATCCAAGCATAGACAACGAAGAACACATAGACTTACCCAAAAAGAAAAAGCTAAAACAATACTATAAATTATTTCTCCATACCGATGAGAAATATAAATATCGCTTCTGGCTAGGTTTATTTTTTGGTTTACCCTTAGGCCTAACCTTCGGTGTTATCGGATTTGCTTTTGTAGTTTTCGGCCGCACGGTAGTGAACAGTTGCACTATGGGCATGCGTGCTTATCGCTCCGCTTCCAATTGGGGCAGATATCCGCATGAAGAAATTACTCATACAGCGGACAGTGAATTATTACTCCATTATGCAGAAGATGAAGATCCTAACAATGAAAAAAATACGGATAAAAATCTATACTGGAAACACTTTGGATTCGGTTTTATAGGTATTATAATTGGAGGATTTGTAGGGGGATGTTGGGGGACGTTGATTGCGTGTACCCATGCCGCCGAAGATTCTAAATTAATGTTTATGCGTTATTTTAGGACCCTGCTTAATGTTGTTTTGCATGATGATGATCAATTTAAACCTAAGCAAGCAGAAACTGTTGCTACAAACGTAACCGATAAGATACTGGCTAACGCTAACGCTAATTTATTGGTTACAGACGATATGGCTGCGGGCGCTGCACTCCTTCCTCAATCCATTGCGATCGCAACTTCTAATGACAATAAAACTAATGATCCAGCTACACAACCCTTGCTTGAAGAAACCTATGAATTATGGGATTACCAAGATGATCCCAAATATGGGAAACGCCAATTATTTGGGATATTCGGTTCATTCTTTGGCATCGTCTTTGGTATTCCTGTTGCACTAGTGGTAGGTACATTACGCTTTGTCTCCAATAGTTGGCATATGGGTGTTAGAACATTTAATTCTGTCACCAATTTCGCCTGGTATACCCCTTATACCGATGAAGACGGTTTAATTCATAGACGTATGCAGGATGAGAAATTTGGCGCAGAAGTGGTGGATGAGTCGCAACCAGAACAGCAACAAGAACAACAAGAAGGATCAGAGCAAGCGCCACAAAATGGATCAAATGCTGCGCAACAAAAAGTGCCAGCAAAAAAGCTCAAACCGAATAAAGATCCGTACCGGTATCACAAACGTTGGGCCTTTGGTTTCCCAGGCGCAATCATAGGTTTAGGAGTCGGTATAGGGGCTGCAGTCCTCATTTGGTGTTGGAATGGTTTTGTCCACAATATGGCCATGCTCTTACGCACGACGCGATCCTTAATTAACTTTGCCTTACATCCAGAGAACCAAGCAGACAAAAAGTTATATTTTGATCAAGAAGAACCCCATCTTACCTGGCGTAAATGGTTTGGTTTCCCCGGATCCCTTGTAGGGTTCGGGCTAGGGGTAGGACTAGCCGTTACTGTATTTTCGTTACGCTTTATCACTAATGGTATCCGCATGGGAATACGGGCCTGTAGAGAGGCTTCTAATTTGGGATGGTATAGTGATCCTTACACTGAATTCTTATTATCTACCCCAGAGCCCGAGGAGCGCTATGATGCCTCTCTGGCCAATGCTTCCGAAGCTGAAGCTTTGACTATAGAAACTGAGCAACAAGAGCAACAAGAAGGACAGCAACAGCAACAGCAACAGCAACAGGAACAACAACCACAGGAAGGACAGGAGCAATCTGCATCTGCTTCTACAGACGGGAAAGTATCCCCCAAGATTGCAAAGAGAAAACCATTCATCAATAAAGACAAATACCGATACCATAAACGTGCGGCATTTGGATTCATCGGTATTATTATCGGTGGAATTTTGGGTTTAATATGGGCAGGATTAACACGGGGTAGGCATATTGTTGAAGACAATGCCTTAATGTTCGCTCGAACCTTTAGGTCCATGGTGAATTACGCTTTACTGGATGAATATAAAGAGGAAGACGGTTACGATTTGTTTAAACACCAAGATGACCCTAAATATGGTAAACGACAAGTATGGGGTGGGGTAGGTGTATTTTTAGGGGGAGTAGTCGGCGGTATTATATTGATTATAATTGCTGCATGCCGCGTAACCTGGAACACCATTATCTCCTACTTCAGGACCAGCGGTGCTTACGTCAATATGGCTGTGGAAAGAGATTGGTGCAACGAACTTGCAGAAGATGAAGTCGCGAAAAATCGCGCTGCTGGAGGTAAGGCCGGTGTGGTGGGTACGTATCTAGGAGGCTTCCTCGCATCCTTTACTGTCGGTATTGGCGCAATGCTTGTGTTTATGGCTAGAAAAACACTCTACATCATAGGACTAGTTTTGGGACTAGTAGGTTTTGTTTTTACTGCTATCGCTAAATCTTATATCAAAGAGCCTCGTTTTGCTCAGACAAAATCCAATACCAGTGAACCTCTAGTGCAAGATCAGGCTGAGCTCGGTTTTAAACAACTTTTTGATTCATTGAATGCGAGTGGTCGATTTACTGAAGGTGGGACAATATCAGTAAATTCGAATGCAACAGGCGCTGAGTCTTGGCCTTTATATTTACGTAAGTCCGCAACGCTGAACGCAACGACGGTGACAGAAAAAACTTTGGATAATATTTTGCAAGATTATCGAGCCTATAAAACTAGGGATAGAGCAAATAACACTATAGCAACATATAAGGATAGTAGTGAATTCAGCGCTGTCATTGCTAAAACAAAAGAAGGCTACCAAGACTGTTTCACTACGCCTATAGAGTATAAAGCCATTGTGGCTGAGATTGATGCCGTAGCACATACTGCTATTAAGCATCTTATCAAGCAGGACGGTACTATGGGGGTAGCTATCGCATCTGACTATTATAAGAGAATTGATAACGGTGCTAGCCTTATGTCTCATTTTTGGTTTACGAAGGAAAAGCAGCGTCTACTTAGTTATCAATCTCCAGTAGTCATTGGTGTGGAAACGCCTAAATTCGGCAACAACGCCAGTCTATAAAAAATGGGGACAGATGTGGATAGATATAACAAAGATGTTTTACAGTGAAAAAACACCTGCAAGTAAAAGAAACGATTTCCATATTCGGAAAAAGAATTACTTGCAGGTTTAAATGGTTATACCTGTCTGACTGTTGGGCTTTTTGGTCGATTATGATTTTTTTAATATATCTTTAGAAAACATATGCTTATGTATCTATCTATTGGTAATAGCAGTTTATTTAGATAAAATAGCAATTGGCTATAGTGATATAGTCCAAAAATCTTATCGCCAATATCCGCTATGCCAGGTAAAATATGCCCTGGTTCCCCAATGAGTAGCACCCACATGTCAGAGTTGATGATTATAAAAGGCCTAGCCGCCTTATCCCCTGCGCAGCAAGATAAGCAATTACAATTGTGGCAAACCGTCTTACGCCCATTTACTGCGGATTATTTTTATATTTTGCAGATTGAGGAGCCTTTGAATGCGGATGAGCGTGCACGTCTTGTAACGCTCTTGCAAGCACGTGAGGAGGCGAACCTTGAGGCTGATTTTTACGTCTTGCCGCGTTTAGGCACGATTTCGCCTTGGTCGTCTAAAGCCATCGATATTTTACGGTTGTGTGATTTGGGGAAAATCAGTCGCATTGAGCGTGGCATTGCTTATTTATTTAGCCCGATGATCCAAGATCCGGATGATTTAGCTTTTTTAATGCGCACCGCCCATGATCGCATGACCGAATCGGTATTAGCGGATAAACCTGCTTTGCAGCAGGTCTTTACGCCCACTGCAAAGCGTCCTTTAAACACGGTAGCTATTTTAACGCAAGGCATTAGCGCTTTAGAAGAAGCCAATAAAACGTATGGTCTTGCCTTAACGCCCGATGAAATGAATTATTTAGTCACGACTTTTCGTGAATTAAACCGTAACCCCAGTGATGCAGAACTGATGATGTTTGCGCAAGTGAACTCCGAGCATTGTCGCCATAAAATATTTCGAAGTCAATTTGTAATCGATGGCGTAACCATGCCGCATAGTTTATTTGCCATGATTAAAAATACCTATCAAGCGCATCCCGATGCGGTACTCTCTGCGTATAAAGACAATGCCGCTGTGATGAGCGGTAATGAAGCGATGCGGTTTTTTCCGAATACTGAGGGTGAATATCAGTTTCATGCTGAGGCAGCCCCGATACTCATGAAGGTTGAAACACATAATCATCCGACAGCCATCGCGCCTTTTGCAGGGGCTGCAACCGGTGCAGGGGGCGAAATCCGTGATGAAGCAGCGACTGGCATCGGCGCCAAATCTAAAGCCGGCTTGGTTGGATTTACGGTGTCGCACTTACGTATTCCACAATTTACTCAAGCGTTTGAAGGAATAGAGAATAAACCTGCGCATATCGCGTCTCCCTTACAAATTATGTTAGAAGCGCCCATAGGCGCTGCGCGTTATAACAATGAATTTGGGCGGCCGAATTTATGTGGTTATTTCCGCAGTTACGAGCAGCCGATTGATAATGATCCTGCATTACTGCGGGCGTATCATAAACCGATCATGATCGCAGGCGGCATGGGATTAGTGCGTCCCGCTCATGTGCAAAAACAATTGGTGCCGGAAGAAAGTCTCGTGATTATTTTAGGCGGCCCGAATTTTATTATTGGTTTAGGCGGCGGTAGCGCCTCGTCTGTGGCCTCAGGCAGCAGTGATCTGGCACTCGATTTTGCCTCGGTGCAGCGTGATAATGCCGAAATGGAGCGTCGCTGCCAAGAAGTCATTGATAGGTGCACGGCCTTAAAAGAAAATAATCCGATTTTATCGATACATGATATTGGTGCAGGCGGACTCTCAAATGCCGTGCCCGAGATTTTGCATGATGCAGGTCGCGGTGGCGAGCTTAATTTACGTGCGCTTAATTTGGGGGATGCGGCTTTATCGCCTATGGAAATTTGGTGTAATGAATCACAAGAGCGTTATGTGTTAGCGATAGCGCCGCACGATTTAGCATTATTTACCGATATTGCGCACAGAGAGCGTTGCCCGTTTGCAGTGCTGGGGGTGGCAAGTGACGAAGCGCAGTTACATTTACACGATGCTCTTTTTAAGAGCGATGTGGTTAATATGCCCATGCAAGCCTTATTTGCGCCACAAACAGCGTTAGTGCGCCATACCTCGCGTGCGAAAAAATCCCCAGAAGATTTTGTCACCTCAAATTTAGATTTGTTTGAAAGTTTAAATCGTATACTACAGCATCCGACGGTGGCTGATAAATCTTTTTTAATTACGATAGGCGATCGCAGTGTCGGTGGCTTATCTAGCCGTGATCAAATGGTGGGTCCCTGGCAAGTGCCGGTGGCAGATGTCGCAGTGACTTTGACGGATTTTCAGAACGATACGGGGGAAGCGATGGCCATCGGTGAGCGCACACCCTTATCGGTATTAAATGCACCGGCTTCCGGTCGCATGGCGGTGGCAGAAGCTATCACCAATAGTGCAGCAGCGCGCATTGATAAGATCAGCGACATTAAATTATCCGCCAATTGGATGGCCGCTTGCGGCTTTCGTGAGGATGATGCGGATTTGTACGATACGGTGCATGCGGTCGGGATAAAATTGTGTCCAGAGCTTGGTCTATGTATTCCTGTGGGTAAAGATTCTTTATCCATGCGGATGAATTGGCAACAAGACGGGAGATTACAACAAGCCGCATCCCCAGTGTCTTTAATCGTCACTGCGTTTTCAAAAGTACTCGATGTGCGTAAAACACTGACTCCACAGCTGAATGTCCAAGAAGACTCACAGTTATTATTAATTGATTTAGGATTTGGGAAAAATCGTTTAGGTGCGTCTATTTTAGCGCAAGTGTATCAATCACAAGGTGGGATAGCGCCGGATTTGGATAAGGCGCAAGATCTTAAAAATTTCTTCACTGTCATCCAAATGTTAAATGAACAGAATTTAATTTTAGCTTACCATGATCGCAGCGATGGCGGCGCCTGGGCGAGCTTATGTGAAATGGCATTTGCCTCGCATTGTGGTTTAGATATTGAGTTGAAAGAAGCAGGCACAGCGCTTGAATTTTTAGCCAATGAAGAATTGGGTGCGGTGATCCAGGTCAGACGTCAGCAGCTAGACGTGGTATTGGACATTTTAAACACTTGGCATCTGAAGGAGTGTACCCATGTGTTGGCTGAAATCAACCCACAAGATGAAATCAAATTACGCGTAAACGATGAGGTTATTTTTAGCGCCCCGCGAGTAAAGTTACAACAGCATTGGTCCAGAGTCAGTTATGAGCTCAGAAATTTGCGGGATAATTCTGAGTGTGCGGCGCAAGAATATGCGCATATTTTAGATAATAAAGATCCGGGTTTATCGGCACAATTAAGTTATGATCTCAATGATAATGTCGCTGCGCCTTATATTAATACCCACGCCAAACCCCAGGTTGCAATTTTGCGCGAACAAGGGGTTAATGGTCATATTGAAATGGCGGCGGCGTTTGCTGCAGCAGGATTTACGGCCGTTGATGTGCATATGAGTGATATTTTAAGTGGTAAAAATGATCTGAGTACCTATGTGGGATTAGCGGCTTGCGGAGGATTTTCTTACGGCGATGTCTTGGGTGCAGGTCGCGGTTGGGCCAGTACGATTTTATACCATGAGCGTGCTCAAGAAGTATTTAGCCGTTTCTTTTTACGCCCGGATACGTTTACTTTGGGCGTGTGTAATGGTTGTCAAATGTTTGCGGCGTTAAAAACTGTGGTCCCAGGTGCGCAGCATTGGCCTGATTTTGTCCAAAATGAATCCACACAATTTGAAGCCCGAGTGGTGCAAGTCGAAGTATTACCTAGTCCGTCGATATTCTTTAATGCTATGGCGGGATCGCGCATGCCGATTATTGTTTCTCACGGTGAGGGACGTGCTGTGTTTTCTTCGGATGTAAAGAATAGCGCTCAACTTGCGGTCTTACGTTATGTCGATAATTACGGTCTACCCACGCAAAAATATCCTTTTAATCCTAACGGCTCGCCTTTGGGTATTACGGGATTAACCACAGGTGATGGCCGCATCACCATCATGATGCCTCATCCCGAGCGCATGTTCCGCGCGCTCCAATGTTCTTGGCGTGAAAAGTCTTGGATTGATGCAAGCCCCTGGCGCAGAATGTTTGAGAATGCTAGGGTTTGGGTGGGGTGAGGATCTGCTTATTAAGCCTCGGTTGATAATCAAAGATCGCAAAATCCCCCCGTCTTGAGCGGCCGACCCTCTTTGCAAAGCTGATGAATCCCCAGTTTGATAATAAAGTGGGGCTGTCAACGGCGCAAAGTCCACCGGAGTTGTCACCCCGCAAAAACTGCGTCAACTGATCTGATTAGAATTGTTGTACGCTCACGCAGTTTTGTGCGGGGCCCGGTAACGATTTACCTAAGTGCATATTTGCCTTCAACATATTCTTTTAGATAAATTGCTACCGGGCCCCGCACAAAACTGCGTGAAAGTATTGTTTCCTATCAAGATCAGTTGACGCAGTTTTTGCGGGGTGACAAATCGGGGGGATTTTGCGATCTTTAATTTATTGCAGCGTTATTTAATGGGATGATAGGGGTAGGCCTAATATCCTAAAACCCCAACCCCGGATCAAAATCTGCTTTTAAACTCAACATGATTTGTTGGTAAGCAGGGCCATTAACCGGATCCGCATTCAGATCTGCAGGATTGCTTAAATAATTATTAGAGGCGAGTTCTGCTGCTTCAAAATCAGTCATGCTGTAATCCAGCACTAAAGAAAATGCGCGGGCATGAGGAATATGATGTTCTATCCCTGCACCATAACGCCAGCCTCTTACGGTGTTAGAGGAGGCTAATTCATCCACAGGACCCATACGGGCACTGTCGAGTTCCGTAAGTTCCATACTAAAATCACCCCAGACCACGCCGCCGTCTAAAAATAACCGGGTATTCTTGGTGACATTGTAACCCGGACGCAGGCGTATGCCTGTGGTCCAATCAAAATCATTACGCGCATCTTCCTGTAAAAGTTCGGGATCATCGATGGGCGTTTGTTCATCAGCATTGTAATAAGCACCCACTGGTAAATTGCTATAAGGCATATTTTTTTGCCCAAACACTTCTAGTGCTAAATGATAATCTTCATTAAAACCGAATTGATAACCGACGGCCAATTCGTTACGTAATTCATTATTGTCGCGAGTAATATCCCCGGCCAAAGCATGGGAGCTGATTAAGCTCGCGGCGGCCAGAAATGGGAGTGAATATTTAGTGTGCATGTTCATCCTCAAACGTAATACAGTCCATAAAATTAAGAGAGGGTTAATATATAAAAAAATAGCAAACAATATAATAAGTTGCAAAAACTTCCTCTAATAGTACTTTATACAAAAAATATGCCAAATTTGCAAGTTTATTTATGTTTTTATTGCCAATGCTGTTGCAGCATGTGTTGTTCACTTGCGGTCAATTCCAATCCTAAGTGCGTACGGCGCAATAAAAAATCATCTATTTGTGTCAACCATTCATATTCTGTTAAGTAATCAATCTCCCGCTGATAACAGGTGCCGCCCCAATGCTGTCCTAAATCCGCTAATGTAGTCACATGGGCTAAGACGTGATATGCGCGTGTGCCGTATTGACGGGCATAACGGGATAATAATGCCGGCGGCAACAAGGGAAAATCGGCAGAAAATTGCTGACAAAAACCAGTAAAATCCGCATTTGGAATATCTCCACCCGGAAGAGGCGCCTGTGCGGTCCAATCTGGACCCATTTGAGGAAAATAAGGTTTCAGTTTGGCCAAGACATGTTCTGCTAATTTTCGGTAGGTGGTCAGTTTACCGCCGAAAATAGACAGTAAGGGCGCCTGTCCCTGATGGTCTATGAGTTCTAGCGCATAATCGCGCGACAGGCTTTGGGCCTTGCCGTGACCTTTATTATCGAATAAAGGCCGTATGCCGGAAAAAGTGCTGATGATTTCAGCAGCACTGAGGGGCTTTTTAAAATAATCATTAATTACGCCACATAAGTAATCTATTTCCCTGGGCGTAATGTGCGCTTTATTGGGATCGCCTTGATAATCCACATCGGTGGTCCCTATCAAGGTTAAATGCTGGGAATAGGGCAGGGTGAACACCACTCTGCCATCGGTTTGCTGCAAAATATAGGCCTGCGACCCTTCATATAAAGCCGGCACTATGATGTGGCTGCCTTGCACCATGCGTAATTGATGGGTGCTTGTTAAATGAACGATGTTGGAAAAAAATTCTTGGATCCAAGGTCCTGTAGCATTGACTACGGCACGCGCTCGAAGAGAAAACTTCTCTTGATTCAATTGATTAACAACTTCAGCGTGCCAGAGATCCTGGTCTTTTGTTAATTTCACCACTTTACAATAAGGCGAAATATGCGCCCCCCGTTCATGGGCTGCCATCGCATTGGCGATCACTAACCGGGCATCATCAACCCAGCAATCGGGGTAAGTAAATCCTTGGGTGTAACGGGTTTGTAAGGGGGCACCCAGGGGACTCTCGGTGAGATTAAGACGTTTAGAGTGCGGCAATAAGGATCGTTTGCCTAAATGATCATACAAAAATAACCCTAATCGGATGAACCAAGCCGGCCGTAACCCCGGATGGTGCGGTAAAACAAAATCTAAGGGTTTAATCAGATGCGGCGCTTTGCGCAATAAGATTTCACGCTCTTGTAAGGATTCATGCACTAAACGAAATTCATAATATTCTAAATAACGCAGGCCGCCGTGGATCAATTTGCTGCTTTTAGAGGAAGTGCCACTTGCGAGATCATTTTGCTCACATAAATGCACAGATAAACCGCGCCCCACGGCATCGGCCGCAATGCCCGTGCCATTGATGCCGCCGCCAATAATAAGTAGATCAATGTGAGACATGGAGCCGGCCTTTATGTTGTGTGGATTAAAAATTAAATATAGCTATTTTTATTGTTCCAGAAGTAAAGCAAGTGCGCTCCTTTGGAAAAAGGGACGACGACGAAGACTTGCCCCCTTTGTAAAGGGGGCCGGCCGTTTCGGCCGGGGGGATTTTGGGATGCTTGATGTACATCAGGCATTGCTAAAATCCCCCCGGCCGAAGCGTCCGACCCCCTTTACAAAGGGGGCAAGCACATCTCTCGCGCCTGATGTGCTTTCTTCTTTTTGGTGCGAAGTCCATAGCTCATAGAGGAAGTGCCACTTGCGAGATCATTTTGCTCACATAAATGCACAGATAAACCGCGCCCCACGGCATCGGCCGCAATGCCTGTGCCATTAATCCCGCCGCCAATAATAAGTAGATCAATGTGAGACATGGAGCCGGCCTTTATGTTGTGTGGATTAAAAATTAAATATAGCTATTTTTATTGTTCCAGAAGTAAAGCAAGTGCGCCCCTTTGGAAAAAGGGACGACGACGAAGACTTGCCCCCTTTACAAAGGGGGCAAGTCTATCGATCTCTTTGCTTTTACGGCCAAGCTCATTCCGGCTTTAATTCCACCCCAGCCTCAGGGAGTGCCAGCTGATCTAAATATACGGTTTTACCTTCTAGGCGTAAGCGTCCTTTATGTTGTGTGGATTAAAAATTAAATATAGCTATTTTTATTGTTCCAGAAGTAAAGCAAGTGCGCCCCTTTGGAAAAAGGGATGACGACGAAGACTTGCCCCCTTTGTAAAGGGGGCCGGCCGTTTCGGTCGGGGGGATTTTGGGATGCTTGATGTACATCAGGGATTGCTAAAATCCCCCCGGCCGAAGCGTCCGACCCCCTTTACAAAGGGGGCAAGTCTATCGATCTCTTTGCTTTTACGGCCAAGCTCATTCCGGCTTTAATTCCACCCCAGCCTCAGGGAGTGCCAGCTGATCTAAATATACGGTTTTACCTTCTAGGCGTAAGCGTCCTTCTGCAAACCATTTAATTATTGTAGGATAAAGTATATGTTCTTTTGCTTGAACACGCGCTTTGAGCGTTTCAACGGTGTCATCTTCGTTCACTTCTAAGGTAATGGTGGCAATCAACGGGCCGCTGTCTAATTCATCCGTGACAAAATGAACGGTACTGCCATGGAGACTATCGCCTCTGGCCAGTACTTTGGCGTGGGTCGAAAGACCGGGGTATTTAGGCAATAACGAGGGATGAATGTTAATCAGTCTTCCTGCGTAATGTTCAACAAATGCAGGGGACAGGATCCGCATAAATCCAGACAAGACAATTAAATCAGGCTGATAGTGATCCATTTGTTCCATTAAGGCCTGTTCAAAAGCAGCCGTGTCGCGGTAATTTTTAGGGTTAATAAAAATAGCTGGAATATCGGCGTGGGCTGCGCGCTGCAAACCGTAAGCTTTTTCTTTATCGCTTAATACGGCAGACACGATTCCAGGAATAAATTTGCGGTTAATTTGATCAATAATGGCTTGTAAATTACTGCCAAAGCCAGAAATAAGCACGATAATGCGGTAAGGCGAATGGGGCATAACGCATCCTAGGGGCTGTTAATGCTAACGGATTGTTCATTCGAGGCGATGATCCGCCCTAAAGGCCAAGCAAGTTCGCCTTGTGCACGCAATAATTCAACACTGCTATTGAGATCTTCAGGCGCAACAATGACAACCATGCCGATGCCACAGTTAAACGTGCGCACCATTTCGGTATTTTCGATATTGCCTTGCTTTTGTAGCCAACGGAATATGCTGGGCCATTGCCAGTTGTCCAGTTGCGCACATAAACCGCGCGGCAATATTCGCGGAATATTTTCTAATAATCCGCCCCCGGTAATATGCGCGATGCCGTGGACTTCATTTTTTTGACATAAGGCTCGTACAGCATTCACATAAATACGGGTAGGCGCAATCAGCGTTTCGGCTACGGTTTTGCCATTATCAAATACGCTATCTAAGGGCGTTTGCGAGACTTCAAGAATTTTGCGGATCAGCGAATACCCATTGGAATGAGGGCCGCTAGATCCAAGTGCAATCAAGGCGTCTCCGGCTGCAATTTTACTGCCATCGATAATGGCGGTTTTTTCCACGACGCCTACCGCAAAGCCTGCGAGATCATAATCCCCCTTGGCATAAAGACCCGGCATTTCTGCGGTTTCCCCGCCAACGAGCGCAGCGCCGGCTTGTTTGCAACCTTCGCCGATTCCCGTGATCACTTGTTTAAGCACCAGTAAGTCGAGTTTACCGCTTGCAATATAATCGAGGAAAAAAAGCGGCTCGGCGCCGCAGACGATTAAGTCATTGACGCACATCGCGACTAAATCGATGCCTACGCCCTCATGTTTATTAAGTTGATTGGCCAGGATCAGTTTCGTGCCTACGCCATCGGTGCTGGAGGTCAGTACAGGATTTTTATAGCGTTTGGGCAGTTCAAATAGGGCACTAAATCCGCCTATCCCGCCGATGACTTCAGGGCGATGCGTGGCTTTGCTGATGACTTTAATGTCATCCACCAGGCGATCGCCGGCTTCAATATCAACGCCAGCATCGCGGTAGGTAAGGGGGGGATGTTGTTCAGGCTTATCTTGCATCATGTGACTATTATACTGGGTGTGCGTATAATGGAAAGGGGTCACCTAGAATATTTCCATTAGAGTGCGCATATGAAAATAGCTCAAGCCATTAGTCTTCTTATTTTATTCTTGTTTAGCGGATTTGGGGTTTATGCCTATTCAAGCCAGGATTTATATACCGGCAAAGTGGAGGTAGCGAGCGAACAAGATGCGGATCGTGAGCGTGCCATACAACAAGCTTTTGCCCAAGTCTTGGTTAAATTAAGCGGTCAAAGCCAAACAGCGCAACAATTTGGGTTCGCAAAAGAGCCTAAGCGCGCGAGTGTCTGGGTGCAGCAATACCAATATGAAGAAAGCATTGATCCCGAGGGGCAGCAAAAGACTTACCTGGTGGCCAGTTTTGATAAAGAGGCCATTAATAATTATTTAAAAAAATCCAAAGTCTCGCTTTGGGGTGGCGATAGGCCACTGACACTGGTTTGGATGGCGGTTGAAGAAAATGGGGTACAGGCTATCGTAAGTGAGTCCGAAGAGGGACTTAAATCTTGGCAGCAATGGTTTGCCATTGAGGCACAGGCGCGTCTGGTGCCAGTATTATTTCCAGTCCTTGATTTAACCGATAAACAAAGCGTTGCGATTAGCGATGTGTGGTATCACGTCAGTGATGTGCTGCAGAACGCGGCGAACCGTTATCAGGCGCAAAATGTGTTATCCGGCCGTATTTATAAAAATTTACAAACCAATATGTGGTCGGCAGACTGGTCGCTCAGTGCCGGGGGCCAAAAGATTGTTTGGCAGCAAGCAGCACAAACGCCAGAACATTTAATGCGCGCAAGTGTAGATAGGTTTGCAGATGAATTGGCTAAACTCACGCAAAATACCCAAGAAGCGACATCGCAAGCGAGCTATGTATTGCGGGTCGATAATATTAAGGATCTACCTGCCTATGTGCGGGTAATGACTTATTTGCAAACCTTAGAGGCAGTTGATACCATAAGTCCAACTCAAGTGACGCCTAATTCTGTCACTTTTCAGCTCAGCTTGAAGACACCGCTGCCATTATTTCAGCAAAAATTGATTCAAGATAATGTATTAAGCGCATTGCCTAAGGCCAGTGATGATGAAGCGTTATATTATCAATACCTCTGATGTTAAATCATGAGTACCCAATTAGCCTTACCTCTGGGTTTGCGTGATGATGCGACCTTTGATAATTTTTTCCTCAGCACGAATCAACATTGTGTCAGTGCGCTGCGTGCGTGTGCAAGCGGCGAGGGCTACCCGTTTATTTATATTTGGGGGCAGCAAGGCTCAGGCCGCAGTCACTTATTGCAAGCCGCCTGTCATTTAGCAACTCAAAAAAATCGCAGCAGTGTGTATGTGCCCTTAGGCACACCGGAGTTGACCCCGCATATTTTACAGAATTTAGAGCAGATGAATCTGGTGTGTGTGGATGATATTGATGCCATTGCGCAGGATAAACAGTGGGAAGAAGCCTTATTTCATTTCTATAATAATATGCGCGAGTCAGGGCAAACCTTGTTAATTGCCGGTCGCAATCCACCGCAACGTTTAGGTTTAAATTTACCCGATTTGGTATCACGCTTAGCCTGGGGCGTGGTCTTTCAATTACATCCCTTATCCGATGAAGATAAACTGGCCGCACTCAAATTACGTGCAGATCAACGTGGCTTTGCCCTCACCGATGAAGTGGGCCAATTTTTATTGCGGCGCTGTCCACGCGATATGATCCAATTATTTGCGCTGCTAGAAACCTTAGATCGCGCCTCGCTGCAAGCGCAACGCAAATTGACCATCCCGTTTGTGAAAACAGTGTTGGGGGTGTAGGATTCACACTAAGTGATCCCCACGAATGTTTATTTAAAAACAATTTGTTATAAATTATTTTTGTAAATCACTTTAGTATTTAAGGCCTACGGCCTTAAAACTAAAATTCGTGGGGATTCGTTAGGGGACAGGGTGAGGGGAATAACTCATCAGGGGAAGCCTTTGTGATTTACACTATACTTTTGCCATCAACCGTAAATAAAAAGTAATTTAATATGAACATACATGCACTCAAACTTTCCTTCTCGCTATTATGCGAGCGGCGTATTCTGGTCATGATCTTATTAGGATTTTCTTCAGGATTACCGCTTGCACTCACCGGCAGTACGCTTGAAGCTTGGTTTGCGCACAGTGGCGCGAGTTATAAAACTATCGGTTGGGTGACGCTCGTTGGGCAGCCTTATATTTATAAATTTTTATGGGCGCCGCTCGTGGATAGGTATGTGTGGCCGTTTCTAGGTCACAGACGCGGTTGGATGATCGTAACCCAATTGGTATTATTAACAACGATTGCGCTCATGGCATTTTTTGATCCCTTAACGAGTGGACTGGCGTTAGCGATGGTCGCTCTCATCGCAGCCTTTGTCTCGGCAACGCAAGATATTTCAGTCGATGCGTATCGAGCAGAAATTTTAAAACCCGAGGAACGCGGTTTAGGTGCGGCTGTATTTGTGGGCGCTTATCGCATGGCGCTTATCGTCTCAGGCGGCGTTGCGATGCTGTTGGCGGATCAAATTGGCTGGCGTGATACGTATATTTTTATGGCAGGTTTGATGGCAGTGGGGGTGGTGGCCACCTTAATCAGTCAAGAACCCCTACATAAAAGAGGCGAACCGCACAGTTTAAAAGAAGCGTTTCTTCAGCCTTTAGTTGAATTCTTCAAACGACCGATGGCACTTTGGCTATTAGCCTTAATTGTTTTTTATAAATTTGGTGATGCGTTTATTGCCAAAATGTTTTCTGCGCTGTTGATACGCGAATTAGGATTCTCTTTAACCGATGTCGGCAGCGTATTAAAAGTAGGGGGCATGCTTGCGAGTATTGCAGGCGCTATCACCGCAGGCTTTTTCATGGTGCGCATGCGTTTATTTACGGCACTTATGGTGTTTGGGATCTTGCAAGCCGTGTCCAATTTAATGTTTTTATTACTCTCTTTAGTCGGTAAACATTACGGCATGATGACGGCAACCGTGGTCATAGAACAATTCTGTGGCGGCTTAGGCACCGCGGCATTTTTAGCCTTATTAATGTCCTTATGTGATCCGCGCTTTACCGCCACGCAATTTACATTACTGGCTGCATTATCGGCCATCGGACGTGAATCGCTCGGTCCGCTTGCGGGGTATTTAGTGGAACATTTTGGCTGGACAGTATTTTTTGTTACGACGTTTATCGCTTCTTTTCCCGGGTTAATCATTTTATATGCGGTGCGTAAACAAGTGGATAAATATCAGTCCCAAAATGCTTACGGAAACAGTGAACCTGGCTTATAAGCTTAAGTCACAATCTTCCACTCCACACTTTCTCCCGCACGAAACGGAATAAGTTGAGTGTTTTGAAAAGGAATCGAGGCAGGCACTAACCAAGGCGCGCGTTGCAGAGTAATGTCTTTGCGGTTGCGTGGCAACCCATAAAAATCGGGACCAAAAAAGCTACTAAATCCTTCAAGTTTATCCAGCGCTTTCGCCTGGTCAAAAACTTCTGCATACAGTTCTATAGCCGCATGAGCGGTAAATATTCCGGCGGCACAACAGGCATTTTCTTTACTGGTGCGAGGATGCGGCGCACTGTCTGTCCCTAAGAAAAATTTGGGATTACCACTGATGGCCGCTTTAATTAAAGCCCGTTTATCTTGTTCGGTTTTAACTATAGGTAAACAATAATGATGCGGGCGCAGTCCGCCCACAAGCAAGTCATTGCGCGTTAATAATAAATGATGTGCCGTGATGGTTGCGGCAACATGTTTCGGCGTAGATAAAATAAATTCTACCGCACGCGCGGTGCTAATATGTTCCAGCACAATTTTAAGTTTAGGAAAACGTTTGATCAGAGGCACGAGGACTTTATCGATAAACACTGCTTCGCGAGAGAAGACATCCACCGTCTCATCGGTGACTTCACCATGAATAAGCAGCGGCAAAAAATTTTGCTGCATGGCTTCGAGGATAGGGTAGATTTTTTCGATGTTATTGATCCCAAAACCTGAGCCGGTGGTGGCGCCCCGTGGATAGAGCTTCACGCCATGGATGCCTGCGGCCTGAGCATTATGGATATCGTTCACCTTTAAATTTTCAGTTAAATACAGGGTCATTAACGGTTCAAATTTGTGGCCATTAGGCAGGGCGGCGAGAATTTGTTTGCGATAGGTATTGGCAGCAATAATATTATCTACAGGACGGGGTAAGTTAGGCATCACGATGGCGCGGGCAAAACAGCGCGCTGTTGCACGCACGGTCATACTCAGGGCGTCACCTTCACGCAAATGGACGTGCCAATCATCGGGCTGAGTAAAGGTTAACTTATCCATGACTTTATAATCCTTTAATGCGAAAATACATATTTCTCGCGTCGTACACCGTGTTTTTCAAAACCGACATCTAATAATACTTGGTAGGCCTGATCCACCATATGAGGGTTGCCGCATAAGTATACAATATCTTCCCCAGGTGTTAAGGCTAGCTCAGCAAAAGTCTCTTGTACATAACCCTTACGCTCATGCGTACGTTCAGGATCACTGCGTACCCGGCTGCAGCAGCCATAAAAGCTAAATAAAGGGTGACGGCTCATAAAACTTAAAAATTCATCTTGATAGAGGAGCTCACCCGGGCTGCGTGCCCCCAGTAAAACCACCACTTGCGTACCTTGAGCCTGCATACGCTGGGCAAGCGCAGGCAGCATGGCGCGATAAGGGGTGACGCCGGTGCCGGTTGAAACCAAAATATAGCGTTTCGGCGTTTCATCTTCTCTCAATACCAGCCGACCAAAAGGCCCACTGGCATCTACGTTATGACCGATGGGCAGATTAAATAAATATCCACTGGCGCGCCCACCACTGACATGCGACAGCGCAAGTTCAATCGTATTATTGCCTTCATGGGGAAGGGTTGCGATGCTGTAACTTCGCTGTAGGGTTTCACCATTGACCGGAAAATGAAGATTAATAAATTGTCCAGGAATAAAAGTAAACGGGGTCGTTTGTGTGGTAGTAAACGTGAAATGTCGCACCCCTGGGGCGATTTCTTGGCTGTCTACTAAAGTAATGGGGAATTGCGTTCTCGACATGGTAGGCCCTAGTTTAATCTAAAGTTTATTTTACCTCTCAAAATAACCGTAGTCTATACTCATTCTCATGAAAGACTTCCTACTTCTTGAACCCGCGCTTAATCCGGAAGAAATACAGATCCGCGATACGCTGCGCGCGTTTGTGGCACGCCAAGTGATCCCAAAAATGGCACTCGCTTTTGAAGAGGCCCGTTATCCAGAAGATTTGACCCGACCCCTTGCCGAATTAGGCGTATTGGGCATGACTTTGCCGCCTGAATATGGCGGTGCGGGCGCAAGTTACGTCAGTTATGGCCTAGCCTGCCAAGAATTAGAATACGGCGATAGCAGCCTGCGTAGCCTAGTTTCGGTGCAATCCTCACTCGTCATGTTTCCTATTTACCACTATGGCAGTTGCGAGCAAAAACAGCAATTTTTGCCGCGTCTTGCCCGTGGGGAATTAATCGGGTGTTTTGGTTTAACCGAAGCGGACTCAGGATCTGATCCCGCCAGTATGCATACTAAGGCGCAGGCCGTAGAGGGTGGGTTTTGCTTAAATGGCAGCAAAATGTGGATAACGAATGGCAATTGTGCGGATGTTGCGTTGGTGTGGGCGAAAACAGAATCAGGCTTTGGTGGCTTTTTAGTGGAAAAAGGCACGCCAGGATTTATTCAACGCGAAGTGAAACATAAAATGTCTCTGCGGGTGTCACAAACCGGTGAGCTTATTTTTAATGATTGCTTTATTCCGAGTAGTCATTTTTTACCGGGCACAGAAAAAGGATTAAGTTGTGCGCTCAAGTGTTTAAATCAAGCGCGCTACGGCATTGCCTGGGGCGCCATCGGTGCTGCGCAAGCCTGTTATGATACCGCTTTGGAGTATTGTCAAACTCGCAAACAATTTAATAAACCCTTGGCGAGTTTTCAATTGGTGCAAAAAGATTTGGTTGAAATGTTAAATGAAATTGTTAAAGCGCAAACTTTAAATTTACACTTAGGCCGGTTAATGGATAAGGGCGAGGCGCATTATGCGATGATTTCGCTTGCAAAAATGAATGCCTGTAAAGCCGCGTTAAACATTGCCCGATCCGCACGCAATTTATTAGGCGCCAATGGCATTAGTCTAGAGTATCCCGTGATCAGACACATGAATAATTTAGAATCGGTATTTACCTATGAAGGCACGGATAATATTCATCATTTAATTGTCGGGCGATATATTACTGGGGTGGATGCTTTAGGGTGAGTCTATCAATTTGCAATCTGAGCGTATATCTAACATGATTATACGCGTTGTTTTAACTGAGCTAATAAATACTGTGCCTCAATTAAAAATTTCGGTACTTGGGCAAAAACCATTTCTAAAGAAGTGACCTCTAATTCTAGTTTCATAAAGATCCCATAGGATGTAAGTATTGATTATTACCCCCGCACCTGCCCCTGACCGTAAATAATATATTTATAGGTCGTCAGCTCCTCTAAACCCATGGGGCCGCGGGCGTGGAGTTTGTCGGTGCTAATGCCAATTTCTGCGCCCATGCCAAATTCTCCGCCATCGGTGAATCGTGTTGAGGCATTAATATATACCGCACTGGAATCTACCTGATTCACAAATAATTGTTGTGCGGCCCTGTCTTCTGAAACTATCGCATCAGAATGATGGGAGCCGTAATGATTAATATGATAAATCGCGGCATGCACATCTTTGACGATTTTGACGGAGAGAATTAAATCCAGGTATTCCGTATACCAATCCGTATCCGTTGCTTCTTCTATCCTGGGGAGAATTTTACGACTCAAATGATCGCCTTTGAGGGTCACATGATGTGCTTCCATTGCAGCCTGTAAACGAGGAAGAAATGTTTCAGCTATCGCTTCGTGCACGAGTAGCGATTCCATCGCATTGCACACCCCGGGCCGCTGGCATTTGGCATTGACGCAAATATTGAGGGCCATGTCGAGGGAGGCCGTTTTATCCACATAAGTATGACATACGCCTTTATCATGTTTAATTACGGGAACACGCGCGTGTTCCACCACCATATTAATTAAACTGGGGCCACCACGCGGAATAGCTAAATCGATGTATTCCGGCATTTGGATCAATAGCCGCACGGCATCGTGATCGGGAATAGTAATCAATTGCAGTGCATGGTGCGGCAAACCGGTCTTATATCCCGCAGCGAGCAATAATTCTAAAATCGCTTGATTGGTATGAAGCGCTTCTTTACCGCCACGCAGAATCGCTGCATTACTGGTTTTTAAGCATAGGGCACTGACATCTGCTGTAACATTAGGCCGTGATTCATAAATCATTGCAATCACTCCAATGGGCGTGCGGATTTTTTTAATCAATAAGCCGTTATTTTTTTCATGTTCATGCAAAATTTTACCGACAGGATCAGGCAACATGGCAATACGCCTTATGCTTGCGATCATATTATCAATACGCACATCATCTAATAATAAACGATCAATGAGCGCTTTTGAAAGTTGTGCCGTTTCGGCAAACGCTAAATCCTTCGCATTTTCACGTTTAATGACTTCACGGTGTTCATGCAGTTCATTTGCCATGGCCTGTAAAATCGCATTTTTTTCATCGGTAGTCAGTAATTGTAACTGCGTGCTCGCCGCTTTGGCGCGACTGCCAATTTCACGTAGGGTGTGTTCAATAGTCATAGAGGTTCCTCTTCTTCATGCATCAGTACCAAGTTGTTGCGGTGGATCACTTCATCGTAATATTTATGGCCTAAAATTTCAGCAATTTCGCTGGTTTTTTTCCCCAATATTTTTTTAATGTCATCACTGGAATAATGGGTGAGCCCACGGGCCAGGTGATGACCGCTAGAATCTTCTATTTCGAGCAAAGTCCCTTCGGTAAAATCACCGTGGACTGAGATGATCCCAATAGGCAACAGACTTTTGCGCTCATGCAAGAGCGCTGCAACTGCAGCATCATTAATCATCAAATGCCCTTGGGGTTTATGAAATAGCGCAATCCATTGCTTACGTTTATTTTTAATGTGATGGGTATCGCTGCCACAACCTATTAAGGTACCCACATCTTCACCGTGCACGACTTTTTGGATAATATCGGCAGTTGCCCCGCTGGCAATCACCGTCATAGCGCCTACCCGGCCAGCATTTTGTGCGGCTAATAGTTTAGTTTGCATGCCGCCGGTGCCCAGTGCATTTTTTTTGGCTTGCACCAGTTTAAAGGTTTGCGCACTGACGTGAGGAATATACGGGATGCGTTGCATGCGTTTTGCGTTGATATTTTCCTGAATGCCATTGGGGGTCGTGAGCAGTATTAACAGATCGGCATTGATTAATGACGCGACCAAGGAAGATAAAATATCATTGTCGCCAAATTTAATTTCATCGACAGACACCACATCATTTTCATTAATAATAGGCAGTATTTTATGCGCCAGTAAAGCTTGTAGGGTATTGCGTGCATTTAAATGCCGGACACGATTTTTTAAATCATCATGGGTGAGTAATACTTGACTGGTAATAATACCGTGACGCGCAAAATATTTTTGATATACCACTTGGAGTTGCGTTTGGCCTATGGCGGCTGCCATTTGTAGTTCGGGCAAATGCGTGGGGCGACGTTTGAGCCCTAAGGCATGTAAACCGGTACCGATGGCACCGGAGGAGACTAAAATAACTTCATGATGTGCTTGTTGCAGCGCAGCAATTGATTTTGCAAACCCGGCTATCCTGCGGGTGTTAGGGCCACCGTTTTTGTTGATCAGCATGTGTGTGCCAATTTTAATCACGATGCGTTTTGCTTTGCGTAATTGCGCGCGCTCTGTTTCAGGTAAAATAATCATTTTTGAAGTTTATACGAATAAGGTCACTACTGTCCAGGTACTCAGCATCAGCCAGAGCACAAGCACACCGCCTAGATAAAAAGGCCTAAGGCCTAAGCGCTTCAGCGCTTTGAGGCGTGTATTTAAACCCAATGCGCTCATGGCCATAGTGAGTAAAAAAAGATCAAACGCTTGAATAAGGGCAATGACATTGACCGGAATTTTGTTGAGTGAATTTAAACCGATACAAAAAATAAAGCCGAACACAAACCAGGGAATATATAAAGGAATGCGTGCGGTATTGTCGCTTTGAGCACGGTAATACGCGTTGAAATAAAGGCCCGCGAGGATGAGTATGGGCGCGAGCAATAACACACGCGTCATTTTTACGATCACGGCAATGGCAGCAGCAGGCTCACCTGCGGCTTCCCCCGCGGCTAAGACTTGGGCCACTTCATGTATCGAGGCGCCGGTGTAAAATCCGTATTGCCAAGGCGATAAAAATAAAAAACCTAAATGGTATAAGAGGGGGTAGAGTAACATCAAAATAGTGCCAAAAAGGACTACGGTGGCTACAGCAATCGCAGTTTGATGAGGTTTAGCCCGTGCAACCAACTCAGCAGCCAGAACCGCGGCCGCACCACAAACGGCAGCCCCCATGGCCGTTAAAAAAGACGTTTGTTTATCGAGTTTAAATACTTTTTCGCCTAAGTAACAGCCTAAGGCCAGGGTGGTGAGGGTCACAAATAAGCTTAAAGATAAACCTGTCCAGCCGACCGCTAACAAACCATCGACAGTGATCCGAAATCCATACAAGATGACCCCTAGGCGCAGTATAGGTTTGCTGCATAGCGTTAAGCCGTGTTGGATATGACTATGAAATGAAGCCGGGGTAAGATTACCGATCACTAAGCCTAGCAGTACGCCTAAGATCAGCGGGCTTAAAATCAGTGTGGGCCATAATTTCACAAGCAGCAGTGAAATTATCGCAATCAGTGCACACAGGCTTATACCTAAGAGGGATTGTTTGAGCATAGTTTTCATCAAAAATAGGACTTAAGAAAAATGCGGCTGTTAGCGTGTTTTTTTGCTCATGGCTGTCGCAAAATCGCTAAAAAACACCCTAACAGCCGCATTTTTCTTAAGTACGGAATAAAAAACCCATTAAGCGGGATAAACCGCTTAATGGGTCAGGCCATTATAAAAACTAGAAACTATTTAACTTGATTGTTTTTTTGAGCTTGATCTCTAGCGGCATGAAACATTTCATCTTGCATTTGTTCTAATTTTATCATTTGTTCTTCATCAAGTACTTTACTGAACTTATCTTGAGTTTCTTTATGAAGTTTTTTCAATTCAGGAGCCATGGCTTTGATTTTTTCAGCGCCAGTTTGGTTAGCGTGTTTGTTTAGGATTTCTTCACGTTTGGTATGACTTTCATTCATGATTTCGACCACTTTAGTCTTTTGATCAGGAGTCAGATTAAGACTATTGATCATTTCTTCTTTTTGCGCAGCCATATCGGTTGCGAAAACAGACCCTGCAAACAATGCACTCACAGATAATAAACCTAACACTTTAGCGAATTTTTTTAACATGATTGATTCCTTGTATTTAAATAGTTAACGAACAGCACGATGCCCCTATTATAACGATTTTTTTTCATACCGGAAGAGGGTCTGCTTTAGTTTTGTTTGCATACTCACACAAGTCATTTATTAAACACGTTGGACATTTGGGTTTGCGTGCCACACAGACGTAACGGCCATGTAAAATCAGCCAATGGTGGGCATCATGGAGATACACTTTGGGAATAATCTCGAGTAATTGTTTCTCTACGGCAAGCGGGGTGCTGCCCTGGGCGAGTCCTATCCGATTGGCCACACGAAAGATATGGGTATCCACAGCGATAGTGGGTTTTCCAAAAGCGGTATTAAGCACTACGTTTGCGGTTTTTCTGCCAACGCCAGGTAAGGCTTCCAGGGCTTCGCGCGTATCGGGGACTTTACCGTGATACTGACTCTCAAGTATTTTACAGGTGGCGAGTATATTTTTAGCCTTAGCATTATAAAGGCCTATGGTTTTAATATAGGTTTTCAAGCCGGTTAGGCCTAAGGACAGAAATTGAGCAGGGGTCTTGGCGTGTTTAAATAATTCTACCGTCGCTTTATTGACACTGACGTCGGTGGCTTGCGCCGACAAAATCACCGCGATCAGGAGTTCAAAATGACTGGCATAATGTAATTCCGTTGTGGGATGAGGGTTGTTTTTTTTGAAACGCTTAAATATGGCGCGGCATTTCTGTGGAGTCATGGAGTTTTCCTTGTAACGCGGCGCGTTTGGCTTTTGTTCGCTCCATGGCCGCTGCAATTAAATCCTTTTTCGCTTGTAAGCTAGGCGCGGCCTGAATCAGGGTCTGTGTAAGGCTAGCTTTATGCGCCATCGTTAAAGTGGGCGCAAACGACGCAGGTTTAGTGATCATTTCAATACAATCCACGGGGCAAACTGCAATACAGTCTTCGCAACCTGTGCACAGATCGGTAATGATCGTATGCATCAGCTTGCGCGCGCCTAAAATAGCTTGATCAGAACATGCCGGAATGCACTTGGTACACCCTATGCATTCTGCTTCGCGTATGTAAGCAATTTTGTCGTTCATTATCTGACTACCGTTCCCGTGTCGATAGGCTGTTGCGGTTGCACGATGTATAATTTCTCGTCGCCAGATGCACAAAGCACCATGCCTTCAGATAAACCAAAACGCATTTGCCTCGGTTTTAAATTGGCGACTACTATGACTTGTTGTCCAATTAAAGCTTCAGGTGCGTAAGCGGATTTGATGCCCGCAAAGATTTGCCGCACATGACCGTCAAGCTCGACAGACAATTTAATTAATTTATCCGCACCTTCAACCGCTTCGGCGGAAATGACGGTTGCGACCCGCAGATCAATTTTATTAAAATCATCGATCGTAATTTCAGGCTTAGCGTCTTTGAGTGTAGCAGGGGTAGGGATAGGTTGTTGTTCAGCGTCCATCATGGCGTTTACCTTAAGTGTATCTATGCGTTGTAAGAGCGGTTCATAAGTATTAATGCGATGATTCAGTAAAGGTTTTTCACTGTCATCCCAAGTTTGTGGTGCAATAGCAAAAAAGTCTTCGCTTTTTGCTGCAAGCTGTGGCAGCACGGGTTTTAAATAAATCATCAGCTGGCGAAATAAATTTAAGGCCAAGGTACAGACGTCTTGTGCCCGAGCTACGGTATTTTGATCTTTGACCAAGGCCCACGGTTTTTGCGCATCGATCATTTGATTGGCTTCATCGGCTAAATTCATGATTTCGCGCATGGCTTTGGAGAAGTCACGGTGTTCATAAAGTTCAGCAATCTGCTTGCCTTTTGTGACAAAGTGATTGAACATTTCCGGCTGCAACAGGCTGCTGGAGAGTTGCGAATCAAAGGTGCCGTTAATGATTTTCGCGCAGCGGCTGGCAATGTTGACAAATTTTCCGACCAAATCGGAATTAACCCGCGCAATAAAATCATCGGTGTGAAAATCTAAATCATCAATATTATGGCTTAATTTGGTGGCAAAATAATAACGTAAATATTCAGGGTTTAAATGATCCAGATAAGTCCGCGCTTTAATAAAGGTGCCACGCGATTTAGACATTTTATAGCCATTAATGGTTAAAAACCCATTGGCAAAAATACTATTGGGTAAACGATAACCACAGCCGTATAAGACTGCCGGCCAAAATAAGCCATGAAAATAAATAATGTCTTTACCGATAAAATGATGCAATTCTACTTTGGAGTCTTTATGCCAAATCTCTGGGAAATTAAGTAACGGATTACGAAGACTTAAATTAAGTAGACTCGCCATATAACCTATCGGTGCATCTAACCAGACATAAAAATATTTATCGACTTCACCGGGGATCTCAAAGCCAAAATAGGGCGCATCGCGGCTAATGTCCCACGGGTGCAGCCCTGCTGCAAACCATTCATTCAGTTTATTGCGCACTTCTGTTTGTAAATGACCGGAGGCAAGAAACGTGCGTAGCATGTCTTCAAATTGTGGTAAGTCAAAAAAGAAATGGGTCGATTCTTTTTCGATAGGGGTTGCGCCTGAGAGTGCCGATTTGGGATTAATCAAATCCGTGGGGCTGTAGGTCGCGCCACAGGCTTCACAATTATCGCCGTATTGATCTTGTGCGTGACAGCGTGGACATTCGCCTTTCACATAGCGATCCGGAAGAAACATATTTTTTTCTGGATCGAAGGCTTGTTTAATGGTTTTTTGGAAAATATAGTGATTGTCTTTTAAGCGCAAATAAATTTCTTCGGTCAGTTGTTTATTTTCGCTGGAATGCGTGGTGTGAAAATTATCAAAACCGATATTAAAATCGGCAAAATCGCGCTCGTGTAAGGTTTTTATTTGTGCGATTAAGGCTTCAGGGGTGAGGCCCTCTTTTTCTGCATGCAACATAATAGGCGTGCCGTGCGCATCATCGCCGCTGACATGCCAGACAGTGTGGCCTTGCAGGCGCAAAAAACGCGCCCAAAAATCGGCTTGGAGAAAGCCCACCATATGCCCTAAATGTAAGGGGCCATTGGCGTAGGGCAGCACGCTGCAGATCACAATTTCACGTGTGGACATCACATTTCCTTAAATACCCGTTAACCCAGTTATGGTACAATAAAAGCCTTTATAATTAAAGGGATAATCATGGATTCCATTAAACCCCACGCCGTGCAGCCCGGCGTTGCCCCGATTCCACAGATTAAAAACATTATTGCCATCGCCTCAGGCAAGGGCGGGGTCGGGAAATCGACGGTGACGGCTAATCTTGCCTTGGCGCTACACGCTCAAGGCGCGCGCGTTGGGATCCTCGATGCGGATATTTACGGCCCCAGCCAGCCCCTAATGTTAGGCTTGAGCGGCAAACCTGAAATTATTGATAATAAAATGCTGCCCCTCAAGGCGTATGGTTTACAAGTGATGTCCATTGGGTTTTTAGTGGATGAAAAAGCGGCGATGATTTGGCGTGGGCCCATGGTCAGTGGCGCGCTCATGCAATTATTAAATGATACGGCCTGGCAAGCGTTAGATTATCTATTGCTGGATTTACCGCCGGGCACTGGAGATATTCAGCTGACTATGGCGCAAAAAATTCCTGTGAGTGCGGCTATCCTCGTGACGACGCCACAAGATTTAGCCCTATTAGATGTCGAGCGGGCTTATGCCATGTTCGCGAAAGTAAATGTCCCAGTGCTTGGAGTGATTGAGAATATGAGCGGCTATACCTGCTCCGCGTGCGGCCATCATGAAGCCATTTTTGGCGAGGGTGGCGCGGCGCATTTAGCGGCCCATCATCCGCTGCCTTTACTTGGGCAGCTGCCTTTGCACATCAGTGTGCGTGAGCACGCAGATAGCGGACAACCGTTAGTCAGTGCACAGCCTTTACATCCCGTTACCCAAATTTATTTAGCCATCGCACAACAAGTGCGTGAGCGTTTAGCATTGCAAAAACGCAGTTTTGCACATATCCTACCGAAGGTAGTGGTAGAAAGGAAACAAGGGGACTGACATGTCGATTAAAGCAGATAGATGGATAATAAAAATGGCGCAAGCGGGAATGATTACTCCATTTTCACCTGAGCAAGTGCGCTTTCATGGCGATCGTCGGGTTATTTCCTACGGAACATCCAGTTATGGCTATGATGTGCGTTGCGCGAATGAATTTAAAATATTCACCAATATTAATTCTGCAATCGTCGATCCTAAAGCGTTTGATGCCAATAGTTTTGTGGATGTGAAATCTGACGTGTGCATTATTCCCCCTAACTCTTTTGCATTGGCGCGTACGGTCGAATATTTTCGCATTCCACGCAATGTACTGACGATTTGTTTAGGTAAATCAACTTACGCCCGTTGCGGTATTATTGTGAATGTGACGCCGCTAGAACCTGAGTGGGAAGGACATGTGACCTTAGAGTTTTCCAATACCACGCCGTTACCAGCGAAAATTTACGCGCATGAAGGGGTGGCACAGATGCTATTCTTACAAGCGGATGAGGAATGTGCCGTGTCTTATTTGGATCGCGGCGGCAAATACCAGGGGCAAGTGGGCGTGACCTTACCGGTTGCATAAGTTCGAAGTGGGAGAGCACTATTCATGTGTAAATTAAAATTAGGGCTAGTGGTGTTATTGTTGGGGGTAAACGCAAGCCTATTTGCGAGTAATCGTGTGGTGTTAGAAAAATCCAGCGATGTGGATACCAGCGATATTGATGAAGTCAATGAAATCATGCTGGAGCAAAATTTTCTCGAGAGTTTATTTGTCGATAAACCCGGAATAGTGGTGACACCCTATTATGATGAATATGGCCGCTGGGGTGCTAAAGTAGTACCGAATCGGGGTGAACCTTATTATGTGGATCCTTATTACGATGATCCCATGTCTACCAATCGCCACAGCGATGAACCGACCACAAGTTCGAATTGGCGCGTGATGGTTTGGTAGAACGCATATAGAGACGCAGTACATGCGTCTCTACCGTAACACTCACCTACATTTCATAATCGCCAAATCAATTCCCACCAATTCACCGTAAGTACGCGGGATCCCTTGCTCTTTTACGCTAGGCAATAAGTGCAACTCTTCGGCATAAATTTCTGCTTCAACAATAGTAAAACGCGGGATCGCTTCTTTTAAGGCCATGATGGCGGTGCGTAAGGTATCACGGAAAATATCCAGCGTAGTAAACGACGTGCGCATCGGTTCCGCCTCAGGAATATAAAACGCGGTATTATGAAGCATGATCGCATGCAATTTAAAATGCGTAGGGGTATGGGTCAGCATTTCTATTTCATGGATATAGACATGACCGCGTTGTTTGCTGAGAAAGTGTGCGCAATTCAAAGCATTCATCACTGTTCACCTCCTGATTGACCGTTGATACGTAAAGCATGATTGCAATAGGCCTGTAGCATACGAGAGAGTACTTTAAATGACGGTTGTTGGGTGCTTCCGGTGAGTAAGCGATCGACACTACGGGGAGTCAGGTCCATCCAGGTGGCTATCTCCTGTTTGCGGTAACCGGCTGCGATCAGTTCATAATAAAGCGATTGCCAAATTTTAAGTGATGGATGTAACTCCTCTCTAGACGAAGTGGGGGGATGAATATGAAACGCGACTGCCTTGACCTGCATACTACTCTCCTTTTATTATTAGAATGGCTCGTCAATATACGTAAAATTAACTATAATAAAGTCTAAATCAATATGTTAGAGATAAAAAAGCGTAAAAATTACGCTTTAATTATTATATTAGTTATAAAATACGCTTATGTAAATGGGTAAATATCGCCAGATTATGTAAGAAATGGCTTACAAGAAGTCAGGTATTAAGGGAAGAAATGGGTAAAAAAGCAAAACAAATTTCTGATCCACTACTTTATGAGCGTGGACTACGGATCCGCTCGATACGTGTGGCGTTACGTTTAACCCGGCCGCGTATCGAGCGCGAATATGGGGTAGCGCGCGGCACGCTACAAAATTGGGAGGATGCGCGCTTTGGTGGATTAGGTGAGCGCGGGGCCATGCGCTTGATAGAGGTTTTTGCTAAACAAGGCATTGCTTGCAGTGTTGAATGGTTGTTGTATGGCATCGGCGTTGATCCCTTGCTGACATGGCGTGGGCAAGATAATGTGCATGCGACTTTCCCTGCTCTCTTAATAAATAAATCTATTCAGGCGGAACTGGCTTATTTTCATGCACAACATGCGCATGCCATTGATACCCTGATGCCGGATGCCGCGATGGAGATGCGTATTTTTGCACAAGAGATCGTGGCAGGCGTGCGTTATTTTGGTGAAGAGATGACACAAGCTATCGGTAAAGACTGCATAATCCAAACACAACGTGGTGAAATTTATGTGCGGCGGTTAATGCAAGGCGATGAAAAACAGCATTACACATTAACGTGTCCTTATACTGCGAATAAAAAAGATTTTCCTGATTTGAAAAACATCGTTTTGTTTAGTGCAGCTCCTGTAATTTGGATCCGTAGCACCAAGGGATAGTAAATCATTATTGCTTATTAAAATAATTTATGTACAATAAAGTTTTGAGTGGGTCGTGATGATAGTGGAGCGTTTGCATTCAGTCAAAATCCCCCCGGCCGCAGCGGCCGGCCCCCTTTACAAAGGGGGCAAGTTCTCTGCCTGTAGAAAAGGG
>Ga0206861_1009_pt1 | contig 72657 bp, 55 predicted proteins | sample Alteio_BWOrgCont_45_FD_152617 | JGI IMG/M metagenome (GOLD analysis project Ga0206861, IMG submission 152617) | Enriched cells from forest soil in Barre Woods Harvard Forest LTER site, Petersham, Massachusetts, United States -... | ecosystem: Environmental > Terrestrial > Soil > Temperate forest >... | reverse complement strand
GGATTGCCTGCTTTACCTCCCGGATTTTTTAAAATCAGTGTTGGCACCGAGTGTGGATTTGCAATGACATATCGCAACGACTTGTGACATCAGCGTTTCTTTTATGTCCGATGAGAGGTTATCGCGGTAAGAGGCGGTGATCAGCATACCGATGATCGTATTGCACACCTCGATTAATGATTTGCTGTCCTGCGCCTGCTTGCCTTGTTTTATTCTGGGAATAATCAACATAATCATTTTTTTGCAGGCATTAAATTGACTTTCATAGCCATGCAGGGTTTTTTGATCTAATGGATTAGGACAGGTAAAATTTTTCAAATAGGACAATAGGGCGTTATATTGGGTCTTATCTGATGTATTAAGTAAGGAGGTATGGGCGCTGAAGGTTGGATCTTGCCTAAGCCATTCGGTTATTTTCAGCAACGTGCAACGCTCACTGATAGGCAACGTTTTACACGCTGTAGCCGCGCTAATGAATTGGGTCTGCGCTTGCAAGAAATCTTGCGCATTTTTGTATTGGGTAGAATTTGTTTTAGTGCGTTCTAGGTAATCGCGGCAATGACTAATAATGATCGGGTAATTATTAAGTTGATCAGAGGCTTGAAAATTATTTAAATAGACTAATAAGCTTTGAAATAATTTTTCTTCTGGAAAGTCTGTGGCAGCTCCATGGGTCTGCGCATACTGTTTAAAAAAATCTGCAGCCTTTAAGATCACGCAGAGTTCATTAATCGGAATGTCACCTTTGATGATGCGCTCGTAAAGAATGCGGGCAATGTTCTGGGTAAATGTAATTTTTTCAGCTGGACTGAGCCAGGTTGGAGCGGGCGCGGTATAACGGACCCGCTTGGGGCTATCGTCTTCTGCATGGAATTGATAACGATGATCATCGTTTTGCTCCTCATAAAAAATCTTATCGATAGCATAATATTGGGGATCCAATAAATTTCTTGCGTCTAGCAGCAGCGATTTAATATGTCTGGAAAAATAAGTGTCCGTCTTATGTTGCACATAGTCGGGTAAATCGCGCAGCTTTGCGAGTAAATCATCTGTTTGTGGCATAGTGCAGATCTAAAAGTGAGTATAATTTAAGTATATTACTGGGAAAATCTTAAAATATTATTAAGATCTATAACAAAAATTTTGAAATAAGACACCCACTTTTTATTCCTCTAAAGTGTGTGGGTGTCTTGTTTTGATGCATTGAAACATGGCATACCTAAAATGTTTGTAAGATAACTATATTTAGGGCAAGTTATCATGTTCTTCATTCATTTGCAAGTCACCCCGCTAGCATTAACTCAACAAGATTCTATATTAAATCAATTGCTTAGATTTAAAGTGCCTAGTCTTTGGGTGAAAAATAGTAAGTCACTATATAAGCCCCACGTTTTACGATAATTCCTCTAAATAGTGGGTGTCTTAAATTATACGGTACCTATGCTTAAATAATCGCTTGAGGTATCATGTGCGTTGATATGATATAGAAGGTGTACGATGGCCGAACCCAGCAGTTTGCTCAATCAAGTCGAAAAGCTAAAATCTGAAGTGACCGAACCGTTTCCGTGTTCGAGTAAAATTTATATTGAAGGATCTGATCCTGAGATCCGCGTGCCCATGCGTAGTATTCAATTAACGCCGGTATATACGAAGCAAGGCTATCAAGAAAATCCTTCTTTTGCGGTATACGACACCTCGGGTCCTTACACCGATCCCAATTTTTCGATTGATTTGCAACAGGGGCTCACCGAGCTTCGTGCGGCATGGATAGCTGCGCGTGGCGATACCGAACGCCTGACCCAAGTCACTTCGCAATACAGTTTACATAAACGACAAAATGCCGAACTCTCTGCGATCCGTTTTCCGCAGCAGCATGCACCAAGACGCGCTAAATCTGGGCAAAATGTAAGTCAAATGCATTATGCAAAACGCGGCATCATCACTAAGGAAATGGAATTTATTGCGATTCGCGAAAATATGCACCGATCGGCAATAAAAGAACAGGCGCAACACGAAGGCGTTTCCTTCGGTGCGCAAATACCTGCGCTCATCACTCCTGAATTTGTGCGCGCTGAAGTGGCGCGCGGACGCGCCGTGATCCCTTGTAATATTAATCACCCTGAATTAGAGCCCATGATTATTGGGCGTAATTTTTTAGTTAAAATTAATGCCAATATCGGCAATTCAGCCGTCACCTCTTCCATTGCTGAAGAAGTAGAAAAGTTAGTCTGGAGTGTGCGCTGGGGTGCTGATACCGTAATGGATTTATCGACCGGCAAACACATTCATGAAACACGTGAGTGGATCATTCGCAATTCTCCCGTACCCATAGGCACAGTGCCCTTATATCAAGCCTTAGAAAAAGTAGACGGTAAAGCGCAGGAATTAACCTGGGAAATGTATCGCGATACTTTAATTGAACAAGCCGAGCAAGGCGTGAGTTATTTCACCATCCATGCAGGCGTATTACGTGAGCATGCGCTGTTAACAAAAAATCGTGTCACGGGTATCGTCTCACGCGGCGGTGCGATCATGGCCGCGTGGTGTTTAGCGCATAAACAACAAAACTTTTTATATACGCATTTTGAAGAAATCTGCGACATCATGAAAGCTTATGACGTCACTTTTTCCTTAGGCGATGGTTTGCGTCCCGGCTCGATACATGATGCCAACGACGCCGCGCAATTTGCAGAATTAGACACACTAGGCGAGCTCACCAAAATCGCTTGGAAACACGATGTGCAAACCATGGTCGAAGGCCCAGGACACGTGCCCATGCAACTCATTAAAGAAAATATGGAACGGCAATTAGCCGCGTGTGACGAAGCACCGTTTTATACTTTAGGTCCGCTCACCACCGATATCGCACCCGGTTATGATCACATCACTTCAGCGATAGGCGCTGCAATGATAGGCTGGTACGGCTGCGCGATGCTGTGTTACGTGACACCGAAAGAACATTTAGGTTTACCCAATCGCGAAGATGTGCGTGCCGGGATCATCGCTTATAAAATTGCGGCTCACGCCGCCGATTTAGCCAAAGGACACCCCGGTGCACAAGCCCGCGATAATGCACTCTCTCGTGCCCGTTATGAATTCCGCTGGCATGATCAGTTTAATTTGAGTTTAGATCCCTTGCGCGCGCGCGAATACCACGATGAAACTTTACCCAAAGACTCGGCTAAAGAAGCGCATTTTTGTTCAATGTGCGGACCTAAGTTTTGTCCGATGGAGTTGACGGCGGAGATCAGGGAAGGGGCGTAAATTTATTCAGCAGGGCCGCGAAGTGCTTCAATTGTCGCAGAAATAATTGCGCACACAGATAATATTGTTTGTGTCAGCATGGTTTCTTTATGGGAAATTGCTATTAAGAAAACATAGGGTGTTTATCATTACCGGATGATTTTTTTGAAAAGATAAACCTGAACAGTGGTTTTGAACGCTTATCCATGCAGCCTGCACATCTCAGCGCTTACCTTAAATTGCCCCTACACCATCGTGATCCTTTCGATAGAATGTTGATTGCACAAGCGCAAGAAGAAGGATTGACGTTAGTTACTATGGATGTAGCGATTTTCCAGTATGAGGTATCTTTGCTCAAGGTCTAATAAAACATTATAACGAGCAAAACCAACGGAAACTCCTGTGATTTAGAATGCTCACCGAATATCCGCTATCGGTTGACTTTAAGCTAATTCAACTTTATACTTTGAATTATACAAGCTAATAGTTTGAATATTATGTGGATAGACCGCATCCTAACCCCTACCCTTAAGGCTGCCCTACAGTCACGGCCGGTTATTTTATTGACTGGTGCACGGCAAACGGGCAAAAGCTCATTATTGGCAAAAATACTCCCTAATGCAACTTACCTTAGTTTTGATAATCTTCGCATCATGACTATGGCTAAAGAGAATCCCGATCAGTTTTTAGCGCAAACGCCAAAACCCGTGGTGTTAGATGAAATTCAAAATGCACCTGAATTATTTCGATCATTGAAAATCCTTGTGGATGCGGATCGTCAAACTTACGGCCAATGGATCCTTACCGGGAGTCAGCAATTTGCTTTGATGGAGAATGTTTCTGAAAGCCTTGCGGGCCGCATGAGTATTTTGCATTTGGAAACCTTAAGTGCACAAGAATTAAGAAATAATCAACACCTGCTGCTTGAGGATTTTTTATGGAAAGGAGGATATCCTGAGTTATGGGCAAATCCTAATTTAGATCCCTTCCTGTTTCTTGAAAGTTACATTCAGACTTATATTGAACGTGATTTAAGAAGTATCATTGATGTCCATAATCTTTATGATTTTCAGCGTTTTTTCCGTATCTTAAGTACGCGAGTCGGTGGGTTACTCAATTATCGCGATCTTTCTAAAGAAGTAGGGGTTTCTGATACCACAATTAGAAAGTGGTTGCATGCCTTAAGCTTAAGTGGAATCATTTATTTGTTACCGCCTTATTCAGCCAATATAGGAAAACGTTTTGTTAAATCACCTAAAATATATTTTGCAGATCAGGGCTTAGTTGCACATTTACTCGATATTCAGAATAGAAAAGATTGGGATAATCATATTTATAAAGGCCATTTATGGGAAAATCTGGTTTTTATGGAATTGATTAAAACCTTGTCATTGCGCCCTGGTGTTAATTTATTTTTTTATCGCGATCAAAATGGGGTGGAAATTGATTTTGTGGCCTTGAAAAAAAATACGACTTATTTAATTGAAGCCAAAGTCAGTGACGCATCATCTAAACTAAATTTTCATAAAGTGCAGCCCTTGCTTAAACAAGGTCCAGTGGTCTGTTTATTCGCCGCGAATATTTTGGAAAAGCAAGTGTTGGCATACAAAGAGTATAAGTTGTTTAATCCGCTGTATGTCGATTTACCAATGATATTTAAAGATGCCTAGATTTGTACCAAATGGGTATTATTGAAATTTCCAGCAAGAAATATCCTCAGTGCCCTTAAGCTGATCAAATATGATCAGAAGAGAGTTGAGTAACTTCTGAATACTTTATTAACATATAAAAATAATTAATCCGTAATAAAAGAACTTCAATGCCACAACATCAGTTCTATATTCGGTATTTTATCCAAAATTTTCAGGAAGAATGTAAGCATGTATGCCGGGTTTACCATGAGCGTAGCCTAAGGCGTAGCAATTTTAGCGATAAAATACTTCAAGCCCTAGGTCTTGGCGCTAATATGCCTGGTGTTGATCCCGTAAGTATGGGTATTAAACTCACCACAGGTGGTGTCAGTCGCATTGGCGCTCTGGCTTATGACACTTATGAAATTCAAAAGCTAGAAAAGCTGGCACTAGCAATCATGGACGTGTGGGACCATTTAGAACCTATTGCACGTGCCACAGCCCATTCTGCCGCTTATCAGCATGAATATGCCATTACCAAACTCATTGCTAAAAATAGTCTAGAAAGATTTGCCGACAATGGTGTAAAGCGCCTATTTGAATATTTAATTCGTGAACAACATCCGTTTGAGCAAAAACATTTTTTAAAGGGCTTAGTTAAAGGCCGTAGCGGTGCAGGCGTTGAAGGATTTTTAAATTCCCGCTTAACTGCGCAGCAAAGTGATCTTACGCTTTATGCAGAAGATTTATATGGACGTGCTGCAGCGCGCACCAGTGATGGTTTGTGGGCAAACAGCACTGTTTTAAGGGAAAAAGATGAACCCACAGCCGGATATTTTTGGGCAAGCGCTGAATTTGTAAAAGAATTAGGCTTTGGGCCCATCCAACCCAAAATTTTTACTGAAGAACTCAATCACTATAAAAACATTGCCCGCAATGTGAATGAATCTGATTTTAGTGATTATATGCAAGCGCGTAAGCGTGGCTATTGGGGAAGTTTTAATCAGTTTATAGGCGGCGCGATTGCACGCTTTTCAGGAAAACTCGTTAATGCTGATTTAACAGGCGGAAATTTTTCAGAAGTAGATTTTGCAAACGCAGAGTTTGAAAATTGTTGTTTAGATCACTGCAATTTTACCAATGCCATATTAGTGTCTACGAAATTTTCAGGCAAAACCACAGCCAAATGGACACGTTTTCATAATGCATTGATGTTCAAAGCCAATATGCGCGGCATTAACTTTGATTATGCAGATTTTGAGCATGCGGATACGAGTTTAGCTGATTTCACTTCGGCTACGATTACGCATACACATTGTCAATTATCAGTCCATGCAGTGGCAACTAATGTTAAAAAAGGTGGCGAATACCCTGTAGAAGAAACATTTTTGCCTTATCGTGAATCCTTTGGGAAGGTTGAATCGCAGTTTGTTAAAGCCTTAAGTGATTATCGTGGAAGACCCTCAACAGCTAATCAAATCATCTATCAAAACGCATTAAAAGAAGTTTTAGGCACTTTGTTTAAATCATTGGATGTACCGCCATCCCTTGTATTTTTAATCGTAGGATTTGGCGATACATTGCAATGCCGAGTATTAAACGCTGAATCCACAACCGATGATGCAGCGCTTGCCGCACTCTGGAAGCAGTTTACAGAAAAACTCCAAGCGTTTAATGAAAAGCATAGAACTTTAATAAAAGTCGAAAAACTTCCCACTCAAGACAAAAGCAATCTTGTCGCACAAAAAACAGAATTATTCTTGCCTTATTATCTAGGAGGAGATTTGCAGTTATATACTGAATCTATCGATATTCTACGAGCTAACCAAACCGAAAACTTCCGGAAATTACAACATCAAATTGCGGTATGGCTGGATGCAGCCTCTACAAGCAATACACAACCTACCAACCCCTCACCGTCATTGCGAGCGCAGCGAAGCAATCCAGGTTCAGAGCATGACGTAGCATCGAAACCTGGATTGCTTCGCTGCGCTCGCAATGACGGTGAGGGAGATAATAACATTGACGATTTAGGTATTCAAAGCCTGTATTTAACGTTGAATCAAGATGATCAAAAACATGTAATGCGGCAACTATCAGCTTATCCTAGCGAATTATTCACCGTACTTGCAAATACCCCAGCATCAGATGGCTGGCATTATCAAATTGATCATCATCGCGCACAATGGCGATCGCAATTATTTGCTTTAACAGAAGAGAATCCTCAACAGGATAGTAACGCCATTACCTGGCAGACACGCGATTTAAAAAATGCCGATAATGCAGAAGTAGTCACCTATAAACTAAGAAAAGAATTAATCACACAGTTATTAACCCCAGAAGGTGAATTCAAAGAAAAACCCCAGCAAGCAGGCAGACATTGGGTATTACCCATACGTGATCAGCAAAATAATATTATTGCTTGGGCAAAGATTTTACCTGAAAGCCCGGGCGAAGAATTGGCTGCGGTAAGCTTGATGCAACAGGCATTGGGCAGCAACTATTGTCCAGAAACATTAATCGTAAAGCTCCATGTGCCACAAAGACCACCGGGCAAACAAAACATTGCGATCCAACTCTCTGAGCATTTGCCGGGGGAGACTTTTGATAGCGCTAACACCTGGAAATCGCGTGAGACTAAACCTTTTAGGTATGACTCTCTATTTGCATCCTGGGTTTTCGGATTCATATTTCTACCTGGAGATGCCCACGCACATAATTACTTGGTTGAAGAACAGAAGGATGCTCTGTTTATCCGTCAATTTGATTTAGAGCGTATTTTATTCCCGGCACAAAATGAAGCCGGCCATAATGTTCAATGTTTTGCTTGGGGTTTAGATGAGTCGCAAACCCCATGGCCACTGGATGATGAATATTTAAAACCCATATTACAGCGCTTTTTATCTCTAGATATTTATGCGTTACTCACAAGATGGATAGCCCATCTTAAAGCCGAACATGCATTTTATCAAAAACTCTTTACCGAGGAAGAATTTAAGCAACATTATTCAGCCTCTAATACTTTATTTACAACGAATGAATTAGCAAAAATGACGATGCCAGAGAGTTCATGGTCACCCTTTGCCAACAAAACCATCGATCATAGTTTTCTCACGCTGCCCTTAGGCACAGATTGGCTGTATGAAATCGCCAAACGTTTAAGTTTGATTCAAAATCAAATCCAGACGCATCTTGCAACAAAGACGCCTATTACCACTTTAACTTTATTGAAACAACTGCACCCAACTCACCATACACGCTATCAATCTGGTTTTACCGATGTACAAGCTGGGCAACCCCTTACTTGGCTAAATTTTCCCATAGCTTGGTCGCATCTAAAACAATGCGCAGCAGCCCTGTTTAACACAGAACCCAATTTCATCCCTAATGTGGCTCTACCCTGGCTACGTTTTCATTATTTAAGCCGTGGGTCCTATCAGATCACTGCAACCGGCAACAGTGTGTCTATGCAAGGCAATAAGACACTAATGTTAAGTAAGAGTTTACAGCTCCCCGATAATTTTTCACCAGAAATGGCTTTGCAAATTAGAAAGGGCACAGAGTTAAGCCCCAATCAAGCCGATGATCGTCTACAACAACTAGAGCGTAGAAGTGGACTTAGCATAATCAACGCATTATTAGATCCACAACAAAATATACTACCCGGACAAAAGTCAGAATTACTCGAACGCTTTTATCGTCTGCCACATCGCGTGCGGATGGAGTTGATGAAACTCATTCTAAGTAATATCGAAATCGAAAAAGCAAAAGGCAGCGAATTTGTAAACCGTATTATTAAATTGATGAAAGCGATTCCTTACACCGAGCTTGATTTAAGCCCATTTGCCGATGTATTAACGGATGCAATATTATTAGAATTCCTCACCTCAGATTATGCGGGCGAACATTTAACCAAACTTAACCTAGCAAATTGCAAAAAATTAACGCATGCCAGCGTGAATGCTTTAGCAAATCATGTGCCGCATCTAATGTATTTAGATTTAAGTGGTACTGGTATGACTCAAATTATTCGTGAAGCACCAGTGGTTTTTCAAAGTTTACAACATCTAAATGTCAGCAATTCTAAGACCCTGACTAGAATAAATCTGTATGCGCCGCAATTAGAGATACTGAATGCCAAGAATTGTACTCAATTAATATATCTTGAAGTTAAGTCAAAATCTGACGCAATAGTAGAATTATCAGGTTGTGATGCACTTGATGGCAAAAGTATAAAAGGGTGTTTGTATTTTCCGTATAGCACAATGAATAAATTTCATCTTACTCCACAAGAAGTACGAGCATTAATGTCAAATTCTGCAAATAGGGAACTACTTAATTTAACGGGAAATGACATTTACAATGAAGACGTTCTGTATTTAGCTGTAATCTTTAAGGTCAATCATTCTTTGACTTTCATTGCACTAAATGAGAATTACATCAGAGATGTAGGTGCTGGATACTTAGCAGACGCCCTAAACGTCAATTATACTTTGGGTTGGATTGACCTGGGACATAATCTAATCGGCGATGTAGGTGCTGGATATTTAGCCAAAGCTCTTAAGGTCAATCGTACCTTGAGTTCAATTTGGCTGGATCAAAATAACATTGGTGTTACTGGGTTTAAGCACTTAGCCGAAGCCCTGAAATTGAATAAGACTTTGACTTTAATTGACCTGAGAAGTAATTATCGTATCGGTGAAGGCATTGAGTACTTAGCTGAAGCCCTCATGGTTAATTATACCTTGACCGAAGTTCGTGTGCATGAAACGGGTACACTCCTTTATGAAAGCAGTGTACAAAAAATTAAATTTCTCCTTCAACGCAACCAAACACTGGCTGAGCGATTAATTACTGCAGTACAAACCCATCAACTTGAACAAGTTCAAAGCTTAATAACAAGGGGCGTGCAACCATCTGGTGATTATTTACAAGAGAAATTAGGTAAAGCTACTTTGTTGCACGAAGCTGTTAAGCATAGAAATGTTGCAATATTATATGCATTGCTACAGCATCCAGGCATACAAAAGAATAGAAAAAATGCTCAAGCCATCACGGCATTACAGCTTGCTGAGCAATTAGGGTATTTAGATTGCGTGGCGGTATTGCAAGGTAAGGCTATCCCTCTTTTAGAAACGAAAGCATCATCCTCTATGACCCTAGCTCCGGTGACGCATCTGGCGGCAAGTCAAATGCAAACAACAAAAGAAGAAAATAATACTACGCTGCCAGCTGGCATTTCTACTGACAACAACACATTAACAGTTGATTTTACGCTAGCGGATTTTCGGCATATTTCTCACATTCATGAATTATTAAATGAACAGCTTGCACATGCAATGCGTTATGAAGGAGAAACTAGTATGACACTTAGTTTTGATAATGATGCGCGCATGCAAACATTTATACAGTCGTTGTCTGCGATGAAGACTAGCGGTGCGAATGCTCTTACATTTCAATAAAAATAGACATTGATGAATAAATCCAACAGCTTCGTCATTGCGAGCGCAGCGCGGCAATAGAGGTTCGGATCCTTCATATAAAGCCCATGTGTTATTCAGATCAGAACCTCTATTGCCGCCGCGCGCGCAATTGAGCTTGTTGTAATTCCTAAGGTAACTCAGTTGGTATCCTAGAAGCCCTCACTGATGTAAATCTAATATCACCCGCCACTCTACTTTTGTCACCGGCATGACTGATAAGCGGTTACCTCTTTTTAACAGTTGCAATTCACTTAATGCCGGATGATGCCTTAATTCAGTTAAGGTAATGATTTCGGGTAATTTTTCAACCAATTGAATATCCACCCCAAACCAGCGCGGGTTTTCCGGCTTAGAGTCCGGGTCGAAGTAGGCAGACGCAGGATCAAACGCAGTTTCATCAGGCCGAGGCGACTGGGTGACCTGGACTATTCCCACTATTCCAGGTACTTTACAACTAGAATGGTAAAAAAACGCCAAATCGCCAGGTTGCATGCTGCGGATAAAATTGCGGGCTTGGTAGTTACGCACCCCGTCCCAAAACCCCTTTTTTCCTCGTGCTTGCGCCAGATCGTCAATACTGTAAGTTGTGGGTTCGGATTTCATGAGCCAATATGCCATAAGGGTTTCCTTAAGAAGTGAATATATGGAACAGATTGAATTTTATCATGATTTTTAAAGACTGGGCAGTGGAACTTGATTAGGAGTTAATAATTACTTAATGTTAATCTGGTAGTATGATCTAATAAGTATAGGGTTGATAAATGAGAGGTTTTTAATACATGGGTAATCCTATTGAGGATACAAAAGTTCTAGAAGGACAAAAAGAAGAAACTTCTAATGGAAGCACAAGACTTCCTTTTGTAGAACAAACCGATTCTCGCCTTCTAGGCGAAGGCCCTTTATCATCTTCAGGATCAACGACACCCTCTTCAACATTATCTGATTCGAATAACTCTACTCACTCTGCATCGTTCTCTTCCTCTAATTCTGCCACAGGCTCAGACACAGAAGAAGTTGGATTTGATTTTGGGCAAATGAGGGTGTCAGTATCCTTAGTAAATAATTATAACGGAGTTTCCAAAGCAGGATCTGAAAATAATGTTGTTCCGACTATGGAAGTGTTTATCAGAAATTCTCAACATGTTATCGATAATAATGAAACAGAAGTGGTTATCAGAAATCCTGAAGATAATGTGATAACTAATCACCCCACCCTTACTACTGAGGAACATCAATACGATAGGCCTATAGCATCAGGTACTATTTCCTCTATAATTAGAAAAGTTCAAGAACACGTAAAATTTGATTTAAGTAATTACACAGGTATAACCAAATCGGTATTATCGCCTGCTTTCACAAAAACTGAACATATACGGCCCGAGGGGTCGGTGAAAGACTCTTTACTGTATTATAAAAACAATAAAATTTATGCTCATTTTCCTAGTGATATTGATCAAAAGAAGACAGCAAAAGGTTCAGCGAACTTTGCAAGAGATTTTGATGGAATGGGAATGTTAGTGGTTGATAACACAGCTCACATTCCAATTCTTAATGATGCGGGTTACGCTCAAGAAGTCTCAACGAGTATTACTGAAAACACAAAATTTCAACCTTTTGTTGTAATGCGCGAGCAGCATCATGGCACGCTAGTTAAGTATATCTTTAATTCTGTAAGTAGAGAAGAGCAAACTAAAAGAGCAGATACTGGTTTACAATTTAATTCTTCGATACTGTTGATGCGTTTTACCGAAATTGATTTTGAAGGTGAAGGTCAAAAAGAACCTTGCTGTATTACTGTAGAACATCATTTGCGTTTTTATCCTATAGGTGGTTCTCCAAGCTACCCCATTTCTCTTGATAAGCCCGTGATCACTGTGTATCGAGCAGATGATGAGGGAATTTATATTGATCAGATCATTGCGGATCCATCCAATCGGATAGCTGAGTTTATTAAACTAGAAGTGACACCTCAAGAAACAACTGTTAAAGCTATACGACATCAATTGCTTGAAGACAAGCTGGGCTTACCATTGACTGAGACCCAAAAGTTTGCGCATGACAAATTGGTTGGTGCTGCATATAAAGAAAATGATATTACCCCTGATCGATATCAGTTTGATAAATGGTGGGAGAAAGAGGGTTTCAACACTGATCAACCTTTCACTGCCCACATGAAAAAACGTTTCAAAGATGAAGCGCAAAATAAATTCAGTGTTGCAGAAACCGAAACAATAATAGTTAATCAAGACCAAAGAAATTATATTTTAACTAAAACCTCTTATCAATTTGACGGCCAAATCATTCCTGGTTATATCGTGACGCTGTATGAAGAGGTTGCAGAGGAGTATTATCTTGCTGATGCTTATGGCACCACACCTTTATTGCATACCATTGCGCTGGCTCCCCAAGAAAGCTTAGACGCAACGATCACATCGCAAATCTGTTATAGCGCTACTAATTCATTAGGATCAGATCCTGATGAATTTTATCCTGGTTTGAAAGGCTATGCACTCTTTAAAGAAGAGGATGTCAGAGAAGCAGCGAGTGATAAATCTATTTTATATGATGGAAATAACTATCAATTGCTAAGCGAAGGGGGAGGCGATACGGTAGCAATTGATCAACACGATCGAGTACTCAGTAGAAAAATACATAATGCTGCAATTTGTGAAATTGGCGATGAGAATCAAATATATTTACATCAGCCTGGTACATCAGAAATAGATGAAACTGAAACGTCCTGGAAGGATATTCGTCGATGTGACGATTTAGAAATTGAAGAAGGTGGAAAGATTCTAACCAAACCTACTGGGGCGAATGTAAATCATACTTCTTCAGATGAATTTTCTAGGGCTATAGAAAAATATGGTCTCAAATGGCATGCACAATATAATTTAAATCCTTTCATGCAGATGGCAAATCATGCAATAATATTATCATATTTCTCAATTACTGATCAAATCATACCTTACGCTTTTTCTACTCAATCAAAACTTAGATATAAAGAGCATAAAGGTAGACGATATGGGATGGCAATAGAAAGTAATATCAGGGTTAATGCATCCTCGAGTGAATTTGATGAAAGGACTAACGTTGCCAAAAATATAACTATAGAGATTCCTGGAGAAATAGTGACAGTTTGGGAAGTCACCCCGCAAGGCAATGTGATACAGGGGATGTATGCTTCGAAACCAGAACTTACAAAAATATTACCTAACCCTAAGCTATATATTGAAGAGAAATATAAAAAGGAACTCGGATTAAAGAACAGTACTGCCGACAGAAATTCTTTGCCCCTAGTTAAGAGCCCTATATTGGCAAAAATATCTTTAAGAAAACAAATTGAAGAGCAGAATAATTTAATTGAGGCAGAAAACCGTAAAAATACTAACGCTTTATTAGCTCAAGCGTTACGTTTCTTTATGCCCACACTTTTGAATTTATCTGATGATGAATTAGAAGAAAATAAACCAGCCATTACCAGCATACAAAAAGCAATACTTACGGTTTTACCTTTATGCACCACGAATGCGGATTTGACAGTTCAAGCTGCAACCGCAACCCTTACAAAAGAACTAAAAACTATCGCCGATGGCATAAATTCACTTAAATTTGCGCGCTACAGCCCTAGATTACAGATGGTTATAGCAGCAGCCGTTTTTCTATTAGGCGTACTCCTCATTGTTACTTCGGCTTATATCTGCGCACAAACGCTTGGTACGGGTACTTTTTTCAGTATTCCTTTAGCTCAATTAGGGTTTTGGTTCCTTTCAGGAAAAGCGGTTTTAGGTATTGGTACCGGTTTAGGTCTAGCTGCAGGAGCAGGCTGGGGCGTAGGCGGTTCTGCGATGATGGTTCAAGCTTATAAATCTAACGCAAAACTTTCAAACATCATCAATGCTACCGAATCGGTACATGAACAAGTAAATAAGAAAATCGACGCTCTCAAATCACCAGTCCTTGCTCAGTAATCACCTCATGCATTCGCACATCATGCGCCATAGCATTTAACTTCACCACTTTCTGAAACTCATACGCTAACCCGACTAAATAAGGTTTATGCGCATTTTCATCATGTTTAACAAAAGAAAACGTGCGATCATAATAACCCTTGCCCATCCCTAAACGATTTTTATCATGATCAAATGCAACAAGTGGCGCAAACACTAAATCCAAATGCCAAACAGGCAATACCAAATCGGCATGATATTTAGGCTCTAGGATTCCATAGCGATTAGGGATTAAAGGATCTAAAGGCGCATAAGGCATAAAACACAATTCCCCAATTTTCCGCGGATGCAGCACGGGCAAATAACATTTTTTACCCGCAGCAAATGCGGCTTCTAATATAGATAGGGGATCAATCTCCGCCTCATGCTTTAAATAAAAAGCAATATGCTCGCTTAAGCGATAACGGTTTAATTGCAAAGCAAAATGACAGACTTGGTGGGACGCAGCATGCTGCATAGCTTCGGGCAACAGCAAACGCTGGGTGCGTAAGTGTAAACGAAGTTCAGTATTATTCATGGAAATACAATTGTGGTATAAAGAAAAAAGCAAAGCTGCTCAGCTGAGATAAGGGTGTTTTGAACCTTTTGGTTCAAGTGGTATCCTTGAGATTCGTTTTAGGCTTCTTGGTAAAATCCAAGCGTGCTCACCGCGAATACTATATCCGAACACCCATCTAAATAATTACAGTTCTAAAACACAATGTTCTTAACTACAGTTGAGTAGCTCATGCTTACAATTTAAAGATACCACAAACAGAGGGGGATGTTAAGGGGGTAAGCCATGCTCAACCTACGACCAAGAAAAAATGATGGGGTTTTTATGAGTGGGTCGGAGCAAATTAAAGATCTCAAAATCCCCCCGGCCGAAACGTCCGGCCCCCTTTACAAAGGGGGCAAGCCTATCGATCTCTCTGCTTCTACGGCCAGTCTCCTTTATAGACACAGACATTTGTGTAGTAGATTCAGCTTTACAAAGGGGGCAATTTTTCCACACAGACCTGTGATAAACCTACTCCCTTAACAAAGAGAGCAATTCACTATAAGAATTGCGATAAAATTGCCCCCTTTGTAAAGGGGGTCGGACGCTTCGTCCGGGGGGATTTTAACTGAACTCAAATACTAATGAATGTTAGAAGGCCCTAAAGCATTTGAAAAGGGTATCTATCAGCTCGACCAAGATGGGTTTAAGGCGCAAACGCTGTCATACCCCTAGGAGATGAAAATAAATAGACACCCACCTCCCATTCACCCACCTCCCATTCATCTAAAGATGAAAATAAATAGACACCCACCTCCCATTCATCTAAAATTACTTTTTTCTCTTCTTAATTAGGAAACCTAGTCATGAGAATTGTCGTCGTTGTGTAGTTAACAAATTAAAACCCTCGCTCTTAGCGAGGCAGGCTTTTTGCCGTCTTAATTTTTTAACGATTAACGAGGTTTATCATGACAGCTTTCTTACTCCCGGCTTTATGGCTGATTGTTTTTATTGTGGGTTTGCCCCAGTTTTCTGAAACGGTTTATTCTCCCTCCCTCCCAGATATTGCCCATGATTTGCAGGTGCGTGAATCTTTAGTGGAATATACGCTCACTATTTATTTATTCGGCATTGCACTGGGCACCTTATTTTGGGGAAAATTATCCGATAGCATTGGGCGAAAACCTTGTGTGCTTGCGGGCTTAGTGATTTTTATTATCGGCTGCATCGGTTGTTATCTGGCAACCAGCATTGAAATGTTACTGCTCAGTCGATTAATTCAAGCGCTAGGCGGCGCAATAGGCAGTGTGATCGGGCAAGCGATATGTCGCGATGCGTTTCATGGACCTGCGGCAGGCAGAGCGTTTGCAACTATCGGCAGTAGTCTTGCCATTTTTCCTGCAATCGGTCCAATGATAGGCGGGGTGATTGCCGAGCAATTCGGCTGGTCCAGCATTTTTTTATTTTTAATTGGGGTGAGTCTTATTTTAATGCTAGCGGTGATATTAAAATTACCCGAAACCCATCATAAGGAAAATAGAAAACCCACCTCATTATTAACGGTGATGTTTGCCTTGATAAAAGATCCGAAAGTACTCGGTTTAGGCATTATCGTCGGTGCATGCAATGGGATCACGTTCAGTTATTTTGCCGAAGGCTCGTTTTATTTAATTAAAATCTTAGGCGTTGCTCCCAGCGTGTACGGCTTTAGTTTTTTGGGCATTGCACTCTCCAGTATGGCGGGCGGCATGCTGTCGAAAAAATTAAATACGCACCGTGAATCGGTGCTGATTATGCGGGATGGTTTAGTCATTATTTTCATCAGCACACTGGTCTTTACCCTAGGCATCCTCACACACCTCTATCTTTTTTCATTCTCAATGATAAGCCTAGTGTGTTTCACAGTACTTACTCAAATGGCCACGATGTTTGGCGTATGCATGGCCACCAGTAATGCGTTAGCGATTTGTTTAACCGATTACAAATGGTGTATCGGCACAGCCTCTAGCCTGTTCGGATTTTTTTATTATGGCTTAATTTCATTTTTCACCTTAGGGATGGGTTATTGGCATAATGGGACATTATTGCCGATGCCTTTATATTTCTTAAGTCTGGCAGTGTTGGCGTTAGCGGTTCAACGGCTGTTGCTGCGGCGTTAGGAAGGTGAGGGGCTAGGGGAATATTGGGTTCCCTAGCCCAATATAGACTGTCGAGTTAACTTGACAAAATACATATTGTCGAGTAGACTTGACAATATGATAACTTACGATGAATTGTTAGAAATATTAATGAGTTGGAGCTTTTTTGGCGATACAATCCTGCCAAAAACAGTGGCTCGCCAGCTTCATTTACCCACACAATTAGCCCCCGATCTTGCCCTTATCATTCAGGGCGTAAGAAGAGGGGGCAAATCGACCTTATTGACCCAATTGCCACAGCATTATGGGCTGAATCTGGAGCATTGTTATTTTTGCAATTTTGAAGATCCCCGTTTATTAGGTTATCTGGATCATACTTTATTAACCCACATCGTAAAATTAGCAAAAAGCCGGGATCCGCACGCGCCGTGTTATTTCTTTTTTGATGAAATTCAACATGTGTCCGGTTGGGAAAAATGGTTACATACACAGTTTGAACGTCCACAAAATAATTATTTTGTTTTAAGCGGATCAAATTCAGCCCTTTTATCTGGGGAACTGGCAAGTGCATTAACAGGTCGACATATGACGGTGGAGCTGTATCCTTTTTCTTTTCATGAATATTTGGAAGTATACCCAAAAGGTACTATTTATGATTATTTAAAAATGGGCGGGTTTCCCAAGGCTCTTTTTTACGCCGATCGGGAAAAGTTATTGCAGGAATATTTTAACGATATTGTATTAAGAGATATATTACAACGTGTTTCAGCGCGATCCAGTGATGGCATTAAACAGGTCGCAAAAATGGCATTCGAGTCTTGTGGCTCAGAGCTCAGTTTCCGTAAAATAGCTGCTGTTACCCACTTAAGTGTGGAGACCGTACAACATTATCTAGAAGCGTGCGAGCAAGCCTATTTATTATTTACATGTCAATTTTTTGCTTTTTCAGAAAAAAAACGTTTGTCACAACATAAAAAATTCTATCCTATCGATCCTGCGCTGCATCAAGCCGTCACCACTAAAATTGGAGAAAATTGGGGCAAACATTTGGAGATATTAGTATTTTTAAGTTTAAAAAAACGCTACCAAAATGTTTATTACTGGCGATCATCCCATAGCGAAGTCGATTTTGTTGTTTTAGAGGGCAAATTAATTAGACCTTATCAGGTCACATGGGGGCCTCTACAGGATCGCCATCGCACAGCCCTAGATGAATTTTATCAAATTTTCCCAGAAGCAGCGGAATTTGTCCTCATAAATCAAGACAATGCGGCTCAGTTTGTATAAATAGGCACTGAAATCTAGCGGGCATCTGGGATTTGCTTATCCAGCACTAGAGAACTTAGGCCAAGACCTGATATAATGCCAAAAATCAACGAAGGAAGTTCATCTTGGCTAACCCGGCTATACTCGCCTTAGAGAGTGGCACAGTATTTCATGGCACTGCGATCGGCAAAATAGGCACCGCAGTAGGGGAAATAGTTTTTAATACCGCCATGACCGGCTATCAAGAAATACTTACTGATCCGTCTTATGCTGAACAAATTGTCACCTTAACTTATCCTCATATCGGCAATGTGGGCACCAATACCCTCGATAACGAATCCGGCCAAGTCTGGGCAAAAGGCTTAGTGATCCGTGACTTATCGCTTGCGACCAGTAACTGGCGATCGACCCAAACTTTAGCTGATTTTTTAAATGAACACCAAGTGGTTGCGATCGCAGATATCGATACGCGGCAACTCACCCATATTTTACGGGAAACCGGGGCTCAAGGTGCCTGCATTATGACAGGCAGCGATGAAGCGCGGGCGCTAGAATTAGCGCGCGGCTTTAAAGGATTAATCGGCCAAGATTTGGCCAGCAGGGTGAGCACTAAAGCCCCTTATATGTGGACCAGCGGCCGCTGGAATGTCCCAGAAACCTGTGCATCGCCTGATCTCCCTCACGTGGTGGCGCTAGATTTTGGCATGAAACGCAATATCCTGCGCTGCCTAGTCAGCGCGGGCTGTCGCGTCACCGTATTACCCGGCAATAGCAGTTATCAAGACATTATTGCGCATCAACCCGATGGCGTGTTTTTATCCAATGGCCCCGGGGATCCTGCGGCTTGCACCCAGGCCATCCAACTCATACAAGAATTATTAAAACAAGACATGCCTATTTTCGGCATTTGTTTAGGCCATCAACTTTTGGCGCTCGCTTGTGGGGCACAAACGTTTAAAATGAAATTCGGCCATCATGGCGCCAATCACCCGGTGTTAGACATCAATACCAAACAGGTCTTTATTAGCAGCCAAAACCATGGTTTTGCGGTAGATGAAGCAAGCTTGCCGAAAGAATTTGCGGTTACGCACCGCTCTTTATTCGATAATACGATTCAAGGCATTGCTCACACGCACTACAATGCTTTTGCCTTCCAAGGACATCCCGAAGCAAGCCCCGGGCCGCACGATGTTTTTCCCTTATTTGCTGAATTTGTTACGCGCATGCACGCGCATGCTAACGCCAAGGTGACTTGATTATGCCCAAACGTACCGACATCAAAAGTATCTTAATCATCGGCGCAGGCCCTATTGTTATCGGGCAGGCCTGTGAATTTGATTACTCGGGCACGCAAGCCTGCCAAGCGTTAAAAGAAGAAGGGTATCGGATTATTTTGGTGAACTCTAATCCTGCGACCATCATGACGGATCCGGATTATGCCGATGTCACTTACATTGAGCCCATTAATTACGAAGTGTTGGCGCGGATCATTGCCATAGAAAAACCCGATGCGATTTTACCGACCATGGGCGGTCAAACTGCACTGAATACCGCTTTGGATTTAGCCAAACACGGCATTTTAGAAAAATACCACGTCGAATTAATCGGCGCAAACCGCACGGCCATTGATAAAGCAGAAGACAGAGATAAGTTTCGTCAAGCCATGCATAAAATTGGTTTGCAAACGCCAGAGTCTGCCATTGCGCATAGCCTTGAAGAAGCCCTGCAAGTGCAAGTGCGTTTAGGCTATCCCACTATCATTCGTCCCTCATTCACATTGGGCGGCACGGGCGGCGGCATTGCATATAACCGTGAAGAATTTATTGACATTTGTGAGCGGGGTTTGGAATTATCGCCGACCCATGAATTATTGATTGAAGAATCTGTCATCGGTTGGAAAGAATTTGAAATGGAAGTGGTGCGCGATACCAAAGATAATTGTATCATCGTCTGCTCGATAGAAAACATTGATGCCATGGGCGTGCATACCGGTGATTCCATTACGGTAGCCCCTGCGCAAACACTGACCGATAAAGAATACCAAATCATGCGCGATGCCGCGATAAAAGTTTTGCGGGAAATTGGCGTAGATACCGGTGGATCAAACGTGCAATTTGCCGTGAACCCTAAAGACGGGCGGCTTGTGGTCATCGAAATGAATCCGCGGGTTTCACGGTCCTCTGCGCTCGCATCAAAAGCAACCGGTTTTCCGATAGCTAAAATTGCCGCAAAACTTGCGGTAGGTTACACCTTAGATGAATTAAAAAATGAAATCACGCAAGGCAAAACGCCTGCTTCATTTGAACCGACGATAGATTATGTCGTCACCAAAATCCCGCGGTTTAACTTTGAAAAATTCCCAGGCGCGGATGCAAAACTCACCACCCAAATGAAATCGGTGGGCGAAGTGATGGCGATGGGGCGTACGTTTCAAGAATCCTTACAAAAGGCGCTACGCAGTTTAGAAGTGGGCCATGCGGGCCTCAATGCACAATTAGATTTGGCGACGGTCGATAAAGATTTTTTAATTTCGTGTATTACTACCCCAGGGCCGGATCGTTTGCTTTATATTGCTGATGCGTTTCGTTATGGCTGCACGTGTGAAGATCTGCACACCTGGTCGGGGATTGATCCTTGGTTTTTAAGCCAAGTTGAAGATTTGGTCGCGATTGAATCGCAGATTAAAACCATAGATGTTAAAACACTGACGGCGGCTTCCTTAAGATCGTTTAAGCGCAAAGGTTTTTCCGACCGGCATTTGGCGCAGCTCTGGTCAATTTCTGAAGAGGACGTGCGCACCCAACGTTATGACTTAAACGTGCATCCTGTTTATAAACGGGTCGATACTTGTAGTGCAGAATTTGCAACCGACACGGCCTATTTATATTCTACTTATGAGCAATTTTGTGAAGCGCGCCCAAGTCACCGAAAAAAAATCATGGTCTTAGGTGGCGGCCCCAATCGAATCGGCCAAGGCATAGAATTTGATTATTGCTGCGTACACGCGGCACAAGCGGTACGTGAAGCCGGCTATGAAGCCATTATGGTCAATTGCAACCCCGAAACGGTATCAACCGATTATAATGTTTCAGATCGCTTATATTTTGAAGGCGTGACCCTTGAAGACGTATTAGAAATTGTCCGCATCGAAAAACCCATGGGCGTGATTGTGCAATACGGCGGTCAGACACCCTTAAAACTGGCGCGTGCACTAGAAAAAGCAGGCGTACCCATATTAGGGACCTCGCCTGATGCCATCGATAGAGCCGAAGATCGCGAACGCTTTAGCCAATTAGTGGAAGAATTACAATTACATCAGCCTCCCAATAAAACCGTGACGACGCTAGAAGCGGGGCTTAAATGCGCACAACTCATCACTTATCCCTTAATGGTACGTCCCTCTTATGTGTTGGGCGGGCGCGCGATGGAAGTCGTCTACAACGAAAATGAATTACGTGAATATTTAACCCAAGCGGTTTTAGTCTCCAATGATTCGCCAGTATTACTGGATAAATTTTTAGATCATGCGATAGAAGTCGATGTCGATGCGATTTGTGATGGCCAGCAAGTTTTTATTGGCGGCATTATGGAGCATATCGAGCAAGCCGGTGTGCATTCTGGCGATTCATCTTGTGCTTTGCCGCCGCACCAATTAAGCGCAGCGGTACAAGCACAAATTATTGATCAAATCACAAAACTTGCCAAACGTTTACAGGTCGTAGGTTTAATTAATGCCCAATTTGCGATTCAAAATGACAAAATTTATATTTTAGAAGTCAATCCCAGAGCTTCACGCACAACGCCCTTTGTTTCAAAAACCATCGGTGTGCCGCTTGCCAAAGTCGCTGCACGTTGCATGATGGGGCAAAGCCTTAAAGATCAAGGCTTAGATAAAATGCTGGAATTGCCTTATTTTGCGGTGAAAGCACCGGTATTTCCGTTTGATCGCTTTTTAGGTACCGATCCGATATTAGGCCCAGAAATGAAATCCACCGGCGAAGTGATGGGCGTAGGCAATACGTTTATGCAAGCCTACGCCAAAGCACAAATTGCCGCCGGCATGCCTTTGATTAAAGTCGGACGCACGTTTATCAGTGTGCGCGATGCCGATAAATCGCATGCAGTCGCTATTGCGGCACAATTACAAGCACTTGGTTTTGAAATTGTTGCAACGCACGGCACTGCGCGCGCCTTGAAGGCAGCAGGCATTACCTGTACGCCGGTTAATAAAGTGCGTGAAGGTCGCCCGCATATTGTCGATATGATAAAAAGTAATCAAATTAATTTCATCATTAATACCACGGAAGGCAAACAAGCCATTCGTGATTCGTTTACTATTCGCCGCAGTGCGCTGCAATATAAAATTCATTATGTGACCACGATAGCAGGCGCCAAGGCCACCTTATCGGTATTAATCAGTGACATCAGCGAGCAAGTGTACGCCTTACAACAGTTGCATCAACACGTCGCCGCACGCAATGCAGCAAAAGAAGTGGTGCAGGTATAAAAGACTATCCGTACGCTGTGATCTCTCGGGGCTTGCCCCCTTTGTAAAGGGGGCCGACGTTTCGTCGGGGGGATTTTTAGATGTTTGAAGTACATCAGACATTGCTAAAATCCCCCCGGCCGCAGCGGCCGGCCCCCTTTACAAAGGGGGCAAGTCCTTCTTTTTACAGGGATGACCAAGGTATGAGTCATCACTGCTTTATTTTTTTAGGGAGTAGCGATGTCAGGCGTTAAAAGTACCCGCGCATGGTTTAAACAGCATGTGAATGATCCCTTTGTGAAACGCGCGCAGTTAGAAGGTCAGCGCTCGCGGGCTGGATTTAAGTTAGCTGAAATCCAAGAAAAATACCGCATCTTACGTCCAGGCATGGTGGTGGTTGAATTAGGGGCCGCCCCGGGCAGTTGGACGCAGTTATTGGCCAAGCAATTAGGCACAAATGGCCTACTTGTTGCAGTGGATAGGTCACCGATGCAAAGCGTACCCCAGGCCATTATTTTGCAAGGCGACATAGAAAGTGATAGCATGATAAATGACTTAAGCGCAGTCTTAGCCGGTAGGGCGGTCAATTGGGTGATTTCTGATTGTTCGCCAGATTTAACGGGCACGACTACCACAGATGCCTTGCGCACCCTACACTTAGCACAAAGTGTCGTGGCTTTGGCAGACGAATTACTCCCCCAAGGGGCTGGGCTATTACTTAAAGCCTTTCAAGGGGCGGGATTTAGTGTATTTTTACAGTCGATCAAAGAAAAATATGATAAAGTACGGGTAGTTAAGCCTAAAGCCTCACGTGCGCAATCCAGGGAAGTGTATATTTTAGCGAGTGGGTATAAAGGCAAATTATAGGACTTACGCAAAACGTGCTGATCAAGGCAAAAGCCTCCGAAAAAGCGCAGCATACAGAGAGTATGTGAGCATTTTGAGGAGGCTTTTAACGCCGAGCAGCGCGTTTTGCGTAAGTCCTAATAGAGCATCAACAATGAGGATACAACCTTGAGCGACATGATGAAAAATGTATTACTGTGGTTAGTGATAGCCATTATTTTAATTTCGGTATTTAGCCGATTCGGCTCTGGCACACACCCTGGCACACAGTTAGATTATTCACAATTCCTCAATATGGTCTATCGGGGCGATGTGAAACAAGTGGTGATCACCGAGCGCACGATACACGGTATTAATCGTGTTAATGAACCTTTTACCACGTATATGCCTTTAGATGATCCCGGTCTTATTGGTGATTTGTTGGATAATCATGTGGATGTCCAAGGTAAACCGCCTGAACAACCCAGTTTATTAATGCAAATTTTTATTAATTGGTTTCCGATTATCCTCTTTATTGGTGTGTGGATATTTTTTATGCGCCAAATGCAAGGCGGCGGGGGCGGTGGACGCGGTGCGTTTTCATTTGGGAAAAGTAAAGCGCGCTTATTAAACCCGGACCAAATCAAAGTCACGTTGGCTGATGTGGCAGGGATAGAAGAAGCCAAAGAAGAAGTGGCAGAATTGGTGGATTTTTTACGCGATCCGCAAAAATTCCAACGCGTCGGCGGTCATATTCCTAAAGGGATATTAATGGTAGGCTCCCCAGGTACAGGTAAAACCTTATTGGCTAAAGCCATCGCCGGTGAAGCCAAAGTGCCGTTTTTTAGCATTTCCGGTTCTGATTTCGTCGAAATGTTTGTCGGCGTGGGCGCCTCCCGCGTACGGGATATGTTTGAACAAGCGAAAAAACAAGCGCCGTGCATTATTTTTATCGATGAAATTGATGCCGTAGGGCGTCATCGGGGTGCAGGTTTAGGCGGCGGTCATGATGAGCGCGAGCAAACCTTAAATCAATTACTCGTTGAAATGGATGGTTTTGAAGGCACAGAAGGCGTGATTGTGATCGCAGCGACTAACCGCCCCGACGTATTAGATCCTGCATTATTACGTCCCGGTCGTTTTGATCGTCAAGTCGTAGTGCCCCTACCCGATATTCGCGGTCGCGAGCAAATTTTACGTGTTCATATGAAGAAAATCACCGCAGCAGCCAATGTGAATCCCGCGATACTCGCACGCGGTACCCCGGGTTTCTCAGGGGCAGACTTAGAAAATTTAGTGAACGAAGCGGCGCTTTTGACTGCTCGGGCGAATAAAACCATCGTCGATATGGCTGAATTTGAACGCGCGAAAGATAAAATCATGATGGGTGCGGAACGCCGTTCCATGGTCATGAGTGAAAAAGAACGCACACTCACCGCTTACCATGAATCAGGTCATACCATCGTAGGCCGTTTAGTGCCTGAACATGATCCGGTCTATAAAGTCACGATTATTCCTCGTGGACGCGCGCTAGGCGTGACCATGCATTTACCGGAAGAAGATCGTTACAGTTACACCAAGCAACGTATCGAGAGTCAACTGGCCTCATTATTTGGCGGTCGAATTGCCGAAGAAATTATTTTTGGCCCACAAGCTGTGACGACTGGGGCTTCCAATGATATCGAAAGAGCCACTGAACTTGCGCGCAATATGGTCACCAAGTGGGGCTTATCCGATAAATTAGGTCCGCTTGCGTATGGTCAAGAACAAGGCGAAGTGTTTTTAGGACACTCGATGGCGCAGCATAAAGAAATTTCAGATGAAACTGTGCATACGATTGATCAAGAAGTGCGCGTGATCATTGATAAAGCGTATGCGATTGCAAAAGAAGTATTAGTGTCGCATAAAGATAAATTACATTTGATGGCGGAAGCGTTGTTAAAATATGAAACGCTCAATAGCGATCAAATTAATGACATTATGGAAGGCAGACCGCCGCGCGAACCGGAAGGTTGGGATGTGCCAGATACGAATCATCCACACGGTACAGATAATACCGTAGTGGTTTCAACGGAAGACAAGCCCAGTATTCCTGATGATCAGGCTGAAGGTAAGCCGGTGAAGTAAATTAATGTGAGATTGAGTAGTGCGTAACTTCTCACCTTTCCTTTTTTTATGCTTGCCCCCTTTACAAAGGGGGCAAATTCTTTGCGTATAGCAGGAAAAATCCCAAAATAATGAATAAATCTTCTCCTAATACATCCCCACACACACCCAAAATCATGGGGATCCTCAACGTTACCCCTAATTCTTTTTCTGATGGGGGATGTTTTGATACGCTCAATAAAGCGATTGTTCACGCAGAAACCCTGCACCAAGAAGGCGCTGACATTATTGACATCGGCGGAGAATCAACGCATCCGGGAGCGGTCCCCATTTCTATCCAAGAAGAGCTCGATCGGGTGATCCCCGTTATCGAAGCATTACGTAAGCGCATCGATAGTCCTTTATCCATCGATACTCGGCACGCAGAAGTCATGCGCGCGGCTATTCATGCGGGCGCAACGATGATTAATGACGTCAACGCCTTGCGTGGGGAAGATGCACAGACAACGGCAGCAGCTTTATCCGTACCGGTATGTTTAATGCATATGCAAGGTGAGCCGCAAACCATGCAGCAAGATCCGCGATACACCGATGTGGTCCAAGAAATTTATGATTTTTTTACCCAGCGCATGAGTGCGTGTGTCAGTGCCGGGATTAAACGAGAACAAATTATTATTGACCCCGGATTTGGTTTTGGTAAAACCTATGAACATAATTTACAATTATTACGCGGTTTAAAAAAATTTAAAGAATTACAATGCCCGATATTAGTCGGATTATCACGCAAAGCGTGGATAGGCGTTGCAACCGGCAAACCTCTCCATGAGCGTTTGCCCGGCAGTCTGGCTGCAGCGGTTTTAGCCGCGCAATATGGCGCAGACATTATCCGTGTCCATGATGTGGGCGCAACACGCGATGCGCTGGACATACTCAATGCAGTGGCCTTACAGGAGAGTAATGAATACTAAACACTATTTCGGTACCGACGGTATCCGCGGACGCGTAGGGGACTTCCCCATCACTGCTGAATTTATGTTGCATTTGGGCTTTGCAGCAGGCACTGTGTTTGCGAATAATGGCACCCATACGGTATTGATTGGTAAAGATACCCGCATCTCCGGTTACATGTTTGAATCTGCATTAGAGGCGGGCTTATCAGCGGCTGGCGTTAATGTGGGTTTATTAGGCGTGATGCCGACGCCTGGCATTGCGTACTTAGCGCAAAAAACCGGCGCAATCGCAGGGATCGTTATCAGCGCCTCACACAATCCTTACACTGATAATGGCATTAAATTCTTCTGCGAAGCCGGCGGTAAATTATCCGATGACGTTGAGCTTGCCATTGAAGCGCAATTATCACAACCCATTAAAACAGTATCTTCTGATAAACTCGGTAAAGCGCATCGTGTGATGCAAGCCCAGAGTCAATACCAAGAATTTTGTGCAAAGTCGTGTGATGTGCGATTAGACGGTTTAAAAATCGTGCTGGATTGTGCAAATGGCGCCACTTATCATATCGCTCCACCCTTATTTCAAACGTTAGGCGCAGAAGTCATCAGTATCGGCGCAACCCCCGATGGCTTAAATATCAATGCTGGATTGGGCTCGATTGCCCCTCAACAGTTGCAGCAAAAAGTGCTTGAAACCAAGGCCGATCTTGGGATTGCATTTGATGGCGATGGCGATCGCGTCATTATGGTTGATCATCAGGGTAACCTAGTAGATGGCGATCGCATGCTTTATATTTTAGCCAAGTACCGAAAAGGTACTCAAGGCGTGGTCGGGACCTTGATGAGCAATTTTGGTTTAGAGCGTAGTCTACAAGCCTTACAGATCCCGTTTCTTCGCGCCAAAGTGGGCGATCGGTTTGTGCTGGAATTATTGCGTCAGCAAGGCTGGCAATTAGGCGGCGAGCCCTCAGGCCATATTTTATGTTTAGATAAAACCACGACCGGCGATGGCATTATTGCCGCACTCCAAGTCTTAACCGTAACCATCGCGCAGCAAAAAAAACTAGCCGAGCTTTCAGAAGACTTGTTGTATTTTCCACAAACGCTTATGAATGTACGCCTCAGTCACAAATACGATCCACTTCAAAACGAGACAGTTCAAAACGCAATTCGTGATGCCGAGCAGGAATTGGGTAATACCGGAAGGGTGCTAGTGCGCTGCTCCGGTACCGAGCCTTTAGTGCGGGTGATGGTCGAAGGACTTGAGCGCGATAATATCCAAAAGATTGCTCACAGGCTTTGTGCCACGATTCAAGCGTAATCTGATCCTTTAGAAATCAAGGAATTAGACTGCGTTGACAGTCTAATTTAACTAGCTTAATATTCTTATTATTTTCACTTGAGTGAGTCCGTTATGAAATGGGATCTAGACAGCATTCAGAGCACCGGGCGTTACGGGCGTTTGCTACAACGTTTAACGGTTAATGAGGCAGGTGTGCTCCAGGTGCTCGTGAGTAACGAAGAAACGTTACCGAGCAACCTTCCTGAGCAGATAACCGTTGATTCTTCGCTCACTGTAGATACGAAAGCCCTTAATGATGAATATCGCATTTCCTTAAATGCCCTTCAACTTATTTTTAAAAAAGCACGCAGTGCTTATCATTGGGGGGAGCATTTTAATTGGGCTGCGTATCAAGCCGATACAGCAGTCGCTTTGAAGCGATTTTTAAAGATCCGCTGGACACACATTCAAACTACGCAAGCCGATGATGACCATTTTAAAAAAAGTCCTATTAATGAGCTCTGTCAAGAAATTGCGGAAGCGATTGCACATGATGAAGGGGTGCCGGTTGAAGCGATCTTAAAACCTGCAGTAATCAGTCAACCTGTGTTGTGTCGTGATAATGGGGTTTATGAAAATTATCTCAAGCAAGATCCTACCCATACGCACACGCAACAGGGCTGGGAATTTTATCAAAAGCTGATGAGTACTGAATCAGTCGAATCATTATTATCAGAGTTCGATGCGCTGTCGATATTGGCGAAAAATTATCTTAATATTTTATTGAATTACAGTAGTTTAACTCCAGAAGAGAATATCCAGCTTGAGACGCTGCTTAATAAATTTCCTAAGGATTTAGAGGCTCAAGTCACAGCGATTACAAAAAAATGGAATGATTTTACAAAAAACCTAGAGACTGGGAGGGATGTTTCTGCGTCTGTAGACGCTGCATTGCAAGATCCTGATTTAAAACCATTGATGTCTTACAAGATGCCTAATGACTTAACGCCGTTAGCCTATGTGATGCAGCAGAAAAATTACGCTACCGCATTAAATTTGATTGAAGCGGGCGTGACGCTTTTTGTTGATAAAATACCCGAGCGTCGTCTCATGAAGCTTACGGTACGTGAGAGAGGATCTGAAATCGCTGCTCAAAACTCACTTGACAAAACAAATCTAGCCGTTGCGCTGATTAAAAAAGGTATTTTCCCCAGTCAAGATTATTTGAGTTATGGCATACACGCTATAGAACAGGGACAACTTACGCCGCATAATGAGCAGATAGCATTAGCCTGCTGCGCGAGAATGGCAACACATTTTGCAACTTTTAGTGCCGCACAACATAATGATTTTTTTAACGCCATTTTCTATCGCGCATTTCAGCAGGTCCCTTTTGAACGCTATGAGCGCTTCCTTCAGGAATATCGCGGACTTTCTTCCTTCTTATTAGCACTACTTGCGGTGTTAGTCCCTAAAGCTAAATACACGGAAGAATTTGACTTTAAGCCGCAAGAAAGTGAATTTAACTTTTCTGTGGTGGCAGCAGCCATGAGCAATGGTTTGATGAAACAATTGCTACTTTCAGGGGATATTAATCCAGGTAGCACGAATAACGACTTGGCCAAAAAAGTGCTCAAGCTTAACACGCAAATGAAAGCGCACGCTTCCAATCCTTTTGCCCTAAGCTATGAAGATTTTATAGGCGCTAAAAAATTACATCATATTGTGGAGTTATTAGGATTTGAGACGGTTTGTCAATTAGCCGATAAAGCGCCTAACAGTGTAGAGGGAAGGGCCTTATTGTTGCAGAGCCAAATTTGTCGAGTTGAAAGCAAAATACAGTCGATTCAAAAATTAGAGATGCCATTCTTTGAGAATACGCAATGTCTTGAAGCACTGCTGCCCTTAAAAGAAAAAATGACAGCGGCAAGCCGCTTGCTTGCTTCAAAGTCTATCAATGATCCCATCATGCCGATAACCGATTTCATGCAAGCTCAAGGACTACAGGACATTGTACAAACATTGGGATTTGCGACGGTATGCACATTGACTGGAATTGATGCAAAAGGAATTGAGGCCAAAAAATTATTTTTGCAGAGCCAAGTTTGCCGTATTAAAGCATCACATGATGCAGGTACCGATGAGAGCCAGCATAAAATTAACGCATTTCAGAATTTAATTGCAAATCCACCGACAGAGGCAACGTTTACTCGAGCATTTAATGATGCTGTAGCGTTGCACCGAGATGGATTCACATTGCGTCCCAAGTCAACAACCCATCGCCAAGCCATAGCTTTAGGTTTAAATTAAGCTTTTTATCGATCTAACCATTTTTTCTGCTCCATCCTATGTTAAACTTCCGAAATTTAAGCGACTGAAGGAATGACTATGCGCACACCGCTACTCGTTGCAAACTGGAAAATGAATGGCGATCTGGCTTTGCTTACCGCCATGCAGCAGGGCTTAAGCGCTCAGGCTTACCCGAATGTTGAACTGGCCCTCTGTCCACCGTTTGTTTTTTTACCCCAGGCGCAGACTTTATTTTCAAGCACCGCTATCGCTTATGGCGCGCAAGATGTCAGTGACAAGACGGCAGGTGCTTATACCGGACAAATTTCTGCCCAGATGCTTAGCCAATTGGCTTGCACTTATGTTATTATTGGCCACTCCGAAAGGCGGATGTATTGTGCAGAAACGGATGCGTTAATTGCCGCAAAATGTGCCCAGGCGCAGGCCGCAAGGCTTATTCCTATTTTATGTGTCGGGGAAAATGCGCAGCAAAAGCAACAAGGTGAAACTCAAGACATCGTGCTATCACAAGTGCGCGCCGTTTTAGATAGTTTACCTACTGAATCTATTGAGCAATTAGTCATCGCTTATGAGCCGATTTGGGCGATAGGGACGGGGCACGCGGCCTCCCCTATTGAGGCCAATGCGGTACACGAGTTGATACGCTCATGTGTTGCAGGGTATGATGTCACCCTTGCGCAAAACCTGCGTATTTTATATGGCGGTAGTGTGAATGCAGAAAATATCGCCACGTTTTTGTTACAAGCCCATATTGATGGTGCCTTGATTGGGGGCGCTGCATTAAAACCTGAGGTTTTCGCACAAATGGCGAATATTGCCAATCAATTGAGTAAATAAGGCGTTATAACTATGTATGAATTTATTTTAATTATCCACGTGATCTTAGCCGTGCTATTAATTGGCTTAGTGTTATTGCAACAAGGCAAAAGCGGCGGCATGGGCACAGCATTTGGCGGCGCGACGGAAACTTTATTGAGTACCCCAGGCGCAAGCAACGTACTCTCTCGCAGTACGGGAATACTGGCTACTTTTTTCTTCATCACCAGTTTAAGTTTGGGTTATTTAGCTTCGCAAAAATCACGGCAAATGCAACAAGAACTCATCCCCAGTGCGTTGCCCACGGAAACTGAAATTTCGCCTGAGGTGCCGGTGTTAATGACTGTGCCGGAACAGCCGACCGTTGCGCCTGAGCGTGAGCCTTTGCCCGAGCTTGCTCCAGCGCCAGAAGTTGTTCCAGCACCCGAAGCTGCACCTACAAAGGAAAGTGTTCCTACAAATTAAGGTTTAACGCCGAAGTGGTGGAATTGGTAGACACGCCATCTTGAGGGGGTGGTGGCTTAGGCTGTGCGGGTTCGAGTCCCGCCTTCGGCATATTGTATTTTAGGGTTATAATGAACTGACTTGTTTCGTGCGCAGAGCATCAATGAAAGGCTATCATGATCGCAAATTATTTACCTATTCTTTTATTTATTATGCTTGGGATTTTATTTGGTGTGGTGCCACTCGTCCTAGGCTTTATCCTCGGTCCGCGTCACCCCAGCGCGGAAAAAAATTCTCCCTACGAATGCGGATTTGAAGCCTTTGAAGATGCGCGTATGCCCTTTGATGTGCGCTTTTACCTGGTCGCTATTTTATTTATCATTTTCGACTTAGAAATCGCATTTTTATTTCCTTGGGCCATCGTGTTTGATAGTATGGGCGCTGCTGCATTTTGGGGCATGATGATATTTTTAGGGTTACTGGTCATTGGCTTTATTTATGAATGGAAAAAAGGGGCACTGGAGTGGGAATAGAAGGTATATTCAAACAAGGTTTTGTGACCACTTCACTCGATAGCCTCATTAACTGGGCACGCACGGGTTCATTGTGGCCGGTATCCTTTGGTTTAGCTTGTTGTGCCGTTGAAATGATGCAAGCGGCGACCTCGCGTTATGATCTCGATAGATTAGGCGTGATGTTTAGACCGAGCCCCCGGCAATCCGATGTCATGATTGTTGCCGGCACGTTATGCAACAAAATGGCGCCGGCAATCCGCAGAGTTTACGACCAAATGGCCGACCCAAAATGGGTGATCTCCATGGGATCGTGTGCCAATGGCGGCGGTTATTACCATTATTCTTATTCCGTCGTGCGCGGGTGTGACAGGATTATTCCCGTTGATATTTATGTCCCCGGTTGCCCGCCCACAGCCGAAGCTTTGGTCTATGGCATTATTCAATTGCAAAAGAAAATTCAACGCACGAATACCATTGCGCGGCAGGAGTAGCTGAAGTGACAGTACAGGCATTGCAAGACAATCTGCAGCAGCACTTTCCTGATTCCCCGCTTATTTTAGCCGGAAATGAATTAACCTTAGAGGTTTTGCCGAATCAACTCCTGGACGTTTGTCATAAGTTGCGGGATGACGCCTTGTTTAAATTTGCGCAGCTGATGGATTTATGTGTCGTGGATTATTTAACCTACGGCTGTGATACCTGGGTCACGGATCAAGCGACTACTACAGGTTTTAGCCGTGGCGTTGAAGTGCATGGCGAGTCGACCTGGACTAAGCCGCGGTTTGCTGTCGTATATCATTTATTATCCGTTGAACATAATTTTCGTTTACGGCTGCGTACGTTTGCCCCCGAACCTTATTTAATTGTGCCCTCTGTGTTACCGATTTGGGCCAGTGCACAATGGTATGAGCGGGAAGCCTTCGATTTATTTGGGGTTTTATTTGATGGCCATCCGGACCTGCGCCGCTTACTCACCGATTATGGATTTATTGGTCATCCGTTCCGTAAAGATTTTCCTTTAAGCGGTCATGTGGAAGTGCGTTATGATCCGCAGACTAAACGTGTGATTTACCAGGCGGTCAGCATCGAACCACGGGTCTTAGTGCCCAAAGTGATCCGCGATGACAGTCGATATGAACCGTAAGGAATAAGCCATGCCCCATATCCGTAATTACACCATGAACTTTGGCCCGCAACATCCTGCGGCCCACGGGGTATTACGTCTCGTGTTAGAGCTCGATGGTGAAACCGTGATGCGTGCCGACCCGCATGTCGGTTTACTGCATCGTGCCACAGAAAAATTAGCAGAAACCAAACCGTTTAATCAAAATATAGGTTACATGGATAGACTCGATTATGTCTCCATGATGTGTAACGAGCATGCTTATGTGCGCGCGATTGAACAATTATTAAACATGGACGTGCCCATCCGTGCGCAGTATATCCGCGTGATGTTTGATGAAATTACCCGGATTTTAAATCACTTGCTCTGGTTAGGCGCGCATGCAATAGATGTGGGCGCGATGAGCGTGTTGTTATACACGTTTCGTGAACGTGAAGATCTCCTTGATTGCTATGAAGCCGCAAGTGGCGCACGGATGCATGCGAATTATTATCGCCCGGGTGGAGTGTATCGGGATCTGCCCGACAACATGCCACAATATTCAGCGGCACAATGGCCGAAAAAAGAATTGGCGCGGCGGAATGCGAATCGTCAGGGCTCATTATTAGATTTTATTTGGGATTTTACAGAGCGTTTTCCTAAATGTGTGGATGATTATGAAACCTTATTAACCGATAATCGCATTTGGAAACAACGCACCGTGGGTATTGGTGTGGTCACATTAGAACGTGCGCTACAATTAGGTTTTACCGGTCCCATGCTACGCGGTAGCGGTCTTGCGTGGGATTTGCGGAAAAAACAACCGTATGCGGTTTATGATCGCATGGATTTTGGCATACCCATAGGTAAAGAGGGCGATTGTTATGATCGTTATCTGGTGCGGGTTGAGGAAATGCGCCAATCGAATGCGATTATTCGCCAGTGCGTGACGTGGTTGCGCAATAATCCCGGGCCGGTGATTGCAGATGATTATAAAGTCGTCCCGCCTAAACGTGAAGTGATGAAAAAAGACATGGAAGCCTTAATTCATCATTTTAAATTATTCACTGAAGGGTATTGTGTCCCCATGGGTGAAGCTTACGCCGCGGTCGAGCATCCTAAAGGTGAATTTGGTATTTATTTAGTCTCTGATGGGGCGAATAAACCGTATCGCATGAAAATTCGTGCGGCAGGTTTTGCGCATTTAGCTGCGATGGATGAAATGTCTAGGGGCCATATGTTAGCAGACGTCGTCACGCTCATCGGTACACAAGATATTGTTTTTGGGGAAATTGATCGCTAATGGAACAATTGATAACATTTGAATTAACACCCAAAATGCGTCTAGACATTGATGCCTGGGTGAATAAATTTCCACCGGAGAAAAAATCTTCTGCGGTGATCGCAGCGCTGACTATTGTACAAAATCAGGAAAACTGGTTGAGTCTAGCGATGATGAATGCCGTGGCAGATTATTTACACATGCCACAATCCGCAGTGTATGAAGTGGCCACGTTTTATTCCATGTATAATTTGGAGCCTACCGGTCAATACCGCATTGATGTCTGCACCAATGTATCCTGCATGCTGTGTGGTTGCGATACCATCGTGGCTCATTTAAAAGAACGTTTAAATATAGGTTTTGGTGAAACTACAAAAGACGGTCGGTTTACCTTAAAAGAAGTGGAATGTTTAGCCGCCTGTGGGGGTGCGCCGGCGCTGCAAGTGGACGGTCAGTATCATGAACACTTGACGCCTGAAAAAGTAGATGCGATTTTAGCACGCTTGGAGGCGAAGGCATGAGCACGATTTCTTTAAATGAAGTATGCATGCGCACCCTGGGTTTGGAAAATCCCTGGTCTATGGCAAGTTACGAGAAAATCGGTGGCTATAAAATCTGGCGGAAAATTGTTACAGAGAAAACCCCGCCTGAGCAAATCATCGAGCAATTAAAATTAGCTAATTTACGCGGTAGAGGCGGCGCTGGATTTCCTACCGGATTAAAATGGAGTTTCATGTCACGCAATACGCCCGGGCAAAAATATGTGGTCTGTAATTCCGATGAAGGTGAGCCGGGGACCTTTAAAGATCGGGATATTTTACGTTTTAATCCACATCAAGTCATAGAAGGCATGGCCATCGCAGGGTATGTGATGGGCGCAACCATAGGTTACAATTACCTACGCGGTGAATTTATCGAGCCGTTTGAGCGCTGTGAGCAGGCCTTAAATGAGGCGCGTGCGGCCGGCTTAATCGGCAAAAATATTTTAGGCACGGATTTAAATTTTGAGCTGCATCATTTTCTTGGCGCAGGCGCTTATATTTGTGGCGAAGAAACCGCACTCTTAGAATCCTTAGAGGGCAAAAAAGGATTTCCACGCTTTAAACCGCCGTTTCCTGCTAATTATGGTTTATACGGTCGTCCTACCAATATTAACAATACCGAAAGTTATGCCTCCGTTCCGGTGATTTTACAAAAGGGTGGCCAGTGGTTTCTTGATTTAGGCGTCCCTAATAATGGCGGCACTAAAATATTTTGCATTTCAGGTCATGTCAATAAACCCGGAAATTATGAAATTCCCTTAGGCACACCGTTTAAAACCTTGCTCGAGATGGCAGGCGGCGTGCGTGGCGGTAAACAACTAAAAGCCGTGATCCCCGGGGGCTCTTCTGTCCCGATATTACCTGGCGCTACCATGATGCAATTGAATATGGATTATGATTCCATAAGCAAAGCGGGCAGTATGCTCGGGTCCGGCGGCGTCATCTGCATGGATGAAAACACAGACATGGTGAAAGTGCTGGAGCGGATTGCTTATTTTTATTACGAAGAATCCTGTGGGCAATGTACGCCGTGTCGCGAAGGCACCGGCTGGCTGATGCGGACCATTAAACGCATCGTCAGCGGAAAAGGGCAGATGCGCGATTTAGAATTATTAATCAGTGTATCGGATAACATTATGGGGCGTACGATTTGCGCGCTAGGCGATGCGGCCGCGATGCCGGTATTAAGCTTTATTAAACATTTTCGTTCAGAATTTGAGGCCTATATTCAAAATGGTTGAAATTGAAATCAATGGCAAGAAAATAGAAGCCGCGCAAGGGTCGATGATTATCGAAGTCGCTGATCAACATGATGTGCGTATTCCGCGGTTTTGTTACCACAAAAAATTATCGGTGGCGGCCAATTGTCGGATGTGTTTAGTCGAAGTGGGTGATGTACGTAAACCGTTGCCTGCTTGCGCAACACCTATTACTCAAGGCATGAAGGTCTTTACCCGCTCAAAACTAGCACTGGATGCTCAGCGCGCGGTGATGGAATTTTTATTGATTAATCATCCGCTGGATTGTCCCGTGTGTGATCAAGGCGGCGAGTGTGAATTACAAGATTTGGCCATGGGTTATGGCCGCGATGTGTCGCGGTTTAATTTAGGCAAACGTGCAGTCAGTGATCACGATGTGGGCCCACTGATCGAAACTGAAATGACGCGCTGCATTCACTGCACCCGCTGTGTGCGTTTCGGTAAAGAAATTGCGGGGCTGCATGAATTAGGCGTCATGAATCGCGGTGAACATTTAGAAATTTCCACGTTAGTGGGTCGCGCCATTACTTCAGAACTCTCAGGCAATATGATTGATGTGTGTCCTGTAGGCGCATTGACCTCTAAACCGTATCGGTTTAGCGCCCGCGCCTGGGAACTCACCCAGCGCCCTGGAATTGCCGCACATGATGGTGTGGGATCTTATATTTACGCGCACACGATACATAATGAAGTTAAACGCATCGTGCCGCGCGAATGTGAAGCGCTCAATGAAACATGGGTTTCGGACAGGGATCGCTTTAGTTATGAAGGCTTGTATCATAAAGATCGCGTCTTGACTCCTAAAATTAAACGCAATGGTCACTGGGAAGAAGTGAATTGGTCTGACGCCTTGGCTTTTGCCGCGGAACGTTTACGTGCAGTTTCCGATACCCAAGGGGCCGATGCATTGGGTGCATTAGCGTCTCCCAATTCGAGTTGCGAAGAATTTTATTTATTCCAAAAATTAATGCGCGGCTTAGGCAGCGCGCATATCGATCATCGCTTACGGCAACACGATTTTTCTGATGAAAACCAATTCGCAGCTTATCCGCACAGTGGCGTGACCTTAACTGAGCTTGCAAAAGCCGATGTTATTCTTTTGCTGGGATCAATCGTGCGTAAAGAGCAACCGATAGTTGCGCATCGCATTCGCATGGCCAGTTTAACCGGTGCCACTGTATTAGTGGTTAATCCGCTGGATGATACGTTTCAATTTAATGTCGCCAGTAAACAAATTGTTCCTGGCGGCGATTTATTATTAGGCATCGCTAAAATAGCCAAAGCACTCGTAGCAGGCTCAGAAAAAATCAAACCGTCTGCCGCTATTGCAGAATTTTTAAAAGACATCACCGTTGATGATACGGCACAACAGCAGGCAAATTATTTAAAAGACGCCAAACAAGCCGTCATTTTCTTAGGTGCGCTTGCACTGAATCATCCGCAGGCTGCTGCAATCCGTGGCATGGCTGATTTTATTGCGCAGCATACGCAAACCACATTAGGTTTATTGTGTGAAGGGGCTAATAGTGCGGGGGCCTATTTAATGGGCGCGGTGCCGCATCGTTTGCCTGGCGGTCAAAACAGCACGAAACAAGGCGAGTCTACGCAGGCTATGGTGTTGAGCGAAAAAATTAACGCCATGATATTGTTAGGACTAGAAGCAGAATATGATTTAGCGTATGCCCATCGCGCGCAAAAAGCATTAAAGAATATGCAAACGGTGATTGCGCTTACGGCCTATCAGACGCCGCACCTGTTAAATTATGCTGAAGTGATTTTGCCGATTACGCCGTCGGCTGAAATGGCGGGCACGTTTGTCAATATGCAAGGCGATACCCTGGCCTTTTCAGCCTTAACTTCACCCCAAGGGCAATCACGTCCAGCCTGGAAAATTTTGCGTGTGCTGGCGAATTTATTAGCCATCGAGGGCTTTGATTATCAAACGTTAGAAGACGTGCAGCAAGAAATTGCGCCGCATCTTACGACTGCAAAACCTACGCAGCGTTGGTCGTTTGCAGCGCCCCAGCTAGAATTAGCCGAGAGATTACGGATTGCGCCGGTGCCGATTTATGCGCAAGATCCATTGGTGCGTCGTGCTACTGCGTTGCAACATACTCCTGATGCTGCATTTGGTGGCGTGCGCATTAACTCTGCAGAGGCGCAGGCATTAGGGCTTGCGCAGGCCTTGGAAGTATTAGTGCGGCAACAAGAATGTGAAGTGCGCTTACCGCTGGTTATCGATGAGCATATCCCGAATGGGGCAGTCTATTTAGCAAGCGGGATCCCTGAGACTCGGGATTTAGATGGGGCTTATGAAGCCATATACTTAGAACAGGTGGTGGATAATCATGCATGAAATGATCCTCACTACGCTTTGGACCGTAGTTAAAATACTGTGTGTGGTACTGCCGCTTTTTGGCGCAGTGGCGTATTTAACCTTTGCTGAGCGAAAAATCATTGCTTACATGCAAGCGCGTCTTGGGCCTAATCGTGTCGGCCCCAAAGGGTGGTTACAGCCAATAGCCGATGTGATGAAAATGTTTTTCAAAGAAGTGATCATTCCGACCAATGCCAATCGCTATTTATTTTTACTTGCGCCCATTTTTGCACTGGCGCCAGCACTTGCCGCGTGGGCCGTGATCCCTTTTTCTGCCACGATGGTCATTGCGAATATTAATGCAGGCGTATTGTATGTGTTAACGATTACTTCGTTAGGCGTTTATGGGATTATTATTGCGGGTTGGGCGTCCAATTCAAAGTATGCATTTTTAGGTGCGTTGAGATCCAGTGCGCAAATTATTTCTTATGAAATTGCCATGGGCTTTGCATTGGTCGGAGTGTTAATGGCGGCCGGGAGCTTAAATTTAAATCAAATCATTACAGCGCAGCAAGGCGGTATTATTCATTGGTATTGGTTACCGTTGTTTCCTTTATTTATCGTGCATTGGATTTCGGCTGTGGCCGAAACTAATCGTTCACCGTTTGACTTAGCTGAAGGCGAGTCGGAGATTGTCGCGGGCTTTCATGTAGAATATGCCGGCATTAGTTTTGGTTTATTCTTTTTAGCCGAATATGCCAACATGATTTTAATGGCATTTTTAGCGGCAATCTTTTATTTGGGCGGCTGGTTATCGCCGTTTCAAGGGATCCCCGTATTAGAAGAATTTTTTGCATTTGTACCGGGTATCGTGTGGCTATTTATTAAAGCAGGATTTTTTATCTTTTTATATTTATGGTTTAGAGCGACGTTTCCGCGTTACCGTTATGACCAACTGATGCGTTTGGGATGGAAAGTATTTATTCCCGTGACCATCGTTTGGTTAGTGGTACTTGCCGTTGCGATTAAATTAGATCTTGGGCCTTGGTTTGCATGAGGATACTATTGTGCTAAAGCACCTAAAACATTGGCTAAAAAGTTTTTCATTATGGGAATTGCTTAAAGGGATGAGCGTGACTTTGCGTTATTTTTTCGCCCCTAAAGTAACCATACAATATCCCGAACAAAAAACACCTAAGTCACCACGCTTTCGTGGTTTGCATGCGTTAAGACGTTATGAGAATGGCGAAGAGCGTTGTATTGCATGTAAATTATGCGAAGCCGTGTGTCCGGCGCTTGCGATCACCATCGACTCAGAAGAGCGCGAAGACGGCACGCGTAGAACGACGCGCTATGATATCGATTTATTTAAATGTGTGTATTGTGGTTTATGTGAAGAAGCCTGTCCCGTGGATTCCATCGTATTAACCCGCATCGATGATTTTTTTATGGATAAACGCGGTGATCAAGTGATCACGAAACAAGAGTTATTAACTTTGGGTGATAAATACGAGACCCAGATTGCTTCTGATCGGGCAGAAGATGCGAAGTATAGATAAGTAGAAAAGGAATGCCATTTCTGTGCAGTCGGAGGATACGTTTCCCCCTTTGTAAAGCTGAATCTACTACACAAATAGGCTGTAAAGGGGTTTGGCCGTAGGAGCGGGGAGGGAGATAGGACTTGCCCCCTTTGTAAAGGGGGTCGGACCGGAGGTACGGGGGGATTTTTTGATGGTTGATGTGCATCAAACATTGCTAAAATCCCCCCGTCCGAAGCGGCCGACCCCCTTTACAAAGGGGGTAAGTCTTCGTCGTTTACAAAGGGACAAGGGAGAGAGATCTTTGCCCCTCGACAAGCTGTAAAGGGGTTTGGCCGTAGGAGCGGGGAGGGAGATAGGACTTGCCCCCTTTGTAAAGGGGGTCGGACCGGAGGTCCGGGGGGATTTTTTGATGGTTGATGTGCATCAAACATTGCTAAAATCCCCCCGTCCGAAGCGGCCGACCCCCTTTACAAAGGGGGTAAGTCTCCGTCGTTTACAAAGGGACAAGCGAGAGAGATCTTTGCCCCTCGACAAAAGGGGCAAGTTTTATAAATTAGGAGAGGCTTTATGCCTGTTGAGAAAGTTATTTTTTATTGTTTTGCAGCATTAATGCTATTTGCTGCATTTATGGTGATCACATCCCGTCACCCCGTGCGTGCGGTGCTTTTTCTCGTATTAAGCTTTATTTCTGCGAGCGCGCTATGGTTATTACTGGAAGCTGAATTCCTAGCAATTATTCTCGTCCTCGTGTATGTGGGCGCGGTCATGGTGTTATTCTTATTTGTGGTCATGATGCTCAATATGAATACGGCACCGCTTAAAGAAGGGTTTAGCCGCTATCTGCCCTTAGGGATTTTAATAGGCGTATTATTTGCGGGCCAAGTGATTTGGTTATTGTTAGATAATCAAGCGTTATTGCCCGAATGGAGGAGCTTGCAACGACACGCGGCCGACTACAATAATACGGAAATCTTAGGTCGTGCCTTATACAGTGATTATTTATACCCGTTTGAAATTGCAGGCGTGATTTTATTGGTGGCGATCGTTGCGGCCATAGCCCTGACTTTCCGCGGCACTAAAAGTTCGCGGAAACAAAATATCAGTGAACAAGTCAAAGTCACTAAAGCTGATCGTTTACGCATTATTAAGGATTAAAGAAAAATGTTAACCGCGATAGATTTTTTAATTGTCAGTAGCCTATTGTTTAGCCTAGGGGTAGTCGGGATTATTATTAATCGAAAAAATGTCATCGTTTTATTGATGTGTATTGAGCTTATTTTACTCGCCGTTAATACGAATTTTATTACCTTCGCACGGTTTTTAGGCGATACCGGTGGCGAGATTTTTGTATTTTTTATTTTAACGGTTGCAGCGGCCGAAGCGGCGATAGGGCTTGCGATTTTGGTGGTGTTATACCGCGCGCGCAACAGTATTAATGTTCAAGATTTAAATTTATTGCAAGGGTAACAGAGTGACCACATTGTATGCGCTTAGTCTTATCACGGTAGCTGCGCCGCTGTTGGCGTCACTAGTGACGGGTTTATTCGGTAAGTCCATCGGTACGGTAGTTTCGCACCGCATCGCTGTGACAGGCGTGGGTCTAGCGTTTTTCTTGTCTGTCGTGCTATTAGGGATAGTGTTGCAGCAGCAAATCAGCATGCATGAAATTTCATTGTACGCGTGGGCCGTATCGGGTATCACATTTGAAGTCGGCTTTTTAATTGATCCGCTGACGGTACTGATGATGGTCGTGGTGACGTTTGTCTCCTTAATGGTGCATATTTATACCATTGGTTATATGCATGATGATCCCGGTTATACGCGCTTTTTCAGCTATATTTCTCTTTTTACTTTTGCCATGTTGATGTTGGTGATGGCGAATAATTTCCTACAACTCTTTTTTGGTTGGGAAGCTGTAGGTGTCGTGTCTTATTTATTGATCGGTTTTTGGTTTAAACGTGAGACCGCTATTTTTGCTAACCTCAAAGCATTCCTCGTTAATCGGGTCGGCGATCTAGGCTTTTTATTAGGTATCGCTTTAGTATTTATGCTGTTTGACACCCTAAACTACCAAGAAGTATTTGCCAAGTTGAGTACAACTGATCTTAAGTTAACGGTGAGTTTATGGCCAGGTATGGATGTTTCAGCCATTACTTTAATGTGTATTTTATTATTCGTTGGCGCCATGGGTAAGTCTGCACAAATTCCCTTGCATGTGTGGTTACCTGATTCTATGGAAGGCCCCACGCCGATTTCTGCCTTAATTCATGCCGCAACCATGGTGACTGCCGGGGTATTTATGGTGGCCCGTTTATCGCCATTATTTGAACTCAGTGATGTGGCCCGCAGTTTTGTAGTGATTATCGGTGCGTTGACGGCGCTTATGATGGGATTAGTCGGTATTGTACAAAATGATATTAAACGCGTGATTGCTTATTCTACCCTCTCGCAATTAGGGTATATGGTGGTTGCAGTGGGCGTATCGGCTTATAGCGTTGGGATGTTTCATCTGATGACCCATGCGTTTTTTAAAGCCTTATTGTTTCTTGCGGCAGGTAGCGTGATCATGGCCTTGCACCATCAACAAGATTTGCGCCATATGGGCGGCTTAAAAGCTTATTTACCGATCACCTGTGTCACGGCCTGGATAGGCGCTTTAGCCTTATGTGGGATCCCGCCGTTCTCAGGATTTTATTCGAAAGATATTTTAATCGAAGCCGTCCATTTTGCGGCGATCCCTGGGGCAGGTTTTGCCTATTATGCGCTGCTCGCAGGCGTGTTTGTCACCGCCTTATATACCTTCCGACTTATTTTTCTGACCTTTCATGGCAAAGCCCGCTGGTCACATCAAAAAGGGCATGCTGTCCATGAGCCGGGTTGGGTCGTGACTTTGCCGCTGATATTATTAGCGATTCCTTCTGCGGTGATCGCATGGTTTACTGTGGAGCCGATGTTATTTGCTGCGAATGGTTATTTCAAGCAATCCATTACCATCGATACCGCACACGATGTGATCGGACAAATTGCCTACCATTATCCCGGTGCGTTCGGCTTTGCACTCCATGCGGTTGTGACTAAACCCTTTTGGTTGGCTGTGGCTGGGATAGCCACCGCGTACTTATGTTATGTGCGTTTTCCTAAAGTACCTGCACGTTTAGCGCGCGAATTTTCAGTGGTGCAGCGCGTGCTGGTGAATAAATATGGTTTTGATGAATTTTATCAATGGTTTTTTGCAAAAGGCACGCGTAATTTAAGCCTATGGTTTTGGAGCGTTGTTGATATCCGGATCATTGATAAAAGTTTAGTGGGCGGCGTGGTCCATGCGTGGGGCGCGAGTGCACGCTTATTGCGGCATTTACAAAGTGGTTACTTAAATCATTATGCGTTTGCAATGATCTTAGGTTTATTGGGCTTACTCAGCTTTTGGTTGTGGGGGTAGGGGATGAGCATGCCTAGTTTAAGTCTATTAATTTGGTTACCCATCATTGCAGGCTTAGCGCTATTTTTGTTGCAAAAACACCCGCAACTCGCGCGCAAACTGGCCTTGGTCGTAGCACTTGTGGGCGTAATCATTTCATTCATCGTCTATGGGCAATATGATCCGCAAATTGTCGGCATGCAGTTGCAAGAAAAACTGCCGTGGATCCCTTATTTTAATATTTATTATGCTGTGGGCATAGATGGCATTGCGCTGCCTCTTATCATATTAACCTCTATTTCCACTTGTTTAGTGGTGATCGCAAGCTTCTGGGCGATACAAAAAAATGTCGCCAGTTATTTGGCCATATTTTTAATGATGAATGGGTTTATTTGCGGTGTGTTTGCAGCAACGGATGCGGTACTTTTTTATGTGTTTTGGGAAGCGATGTTGATACCCATGTTTTTACTCATCGGGATCTGGGGCGGTGAGAATCGTATTTATGCCACCTTAAAATTCTTCTTGTATACCTTTTTTGGCTCTATTGTGATGTTATTGGCTTTATTGTATTTATATTGGGTCAGTGACAGCGCGCAAATTTCTGATTTTTATGATTTAGGATTAACGGCAAATACGCAAATGTGGCTGTTTATTGCATTTTTATTAGCCTTTGCGGTGAAGATCCCGATGTTTCCTGTTCATACCTGGCTGCCTGATGCGCACGTGGAAGCCCCGACCGGTGGCTCCGTCATTTTGGCGGCAGTCATGCTAAAAATTGGCGCCTATGGATTTTTACGGTTTAGCTTGCCGATAACGCCGCTTGCTGGCGCCCAACTTGCGGATTTAATGATCGTGCTCTCGCTGATTGCTGTGGTCTATATTGGCATTGTCGCTATCATGCAAAAAGATTTAAAGAAATTAATTGCCTATTCATCCATTGCGCACATGGGTTTTGCCACCTTAGGTATTTTTATGGTGTTTCCACTCTTAGAACAGGGCCAAGACTTAGCCACTGCCGTGCTCGCTGTAGAAGGCGCGATGATACAACTCGTCTCCCATGGTTTTATTTCAGCGGCACTCTTCTTCTGTGTAGGCGTTTTGTATGAGCGGATGCACACGCGAAAAATCACCGATTTTGGTGGGGTTGCGAATGTCATGCCGGTGTTTGCTGGATTTTTTATGTTGTTCTCTTTGGCGAACGTGGGCTTGCCCGGCACCTCAGGTTTTGTCGGGGAATTATTTGTCATTTTAAGCGCCATTAAAGTGCACTTTTTAGTCGCGTTATTTGCAGGCCTTACTTTGATTTTATCGCCGGCTTATACGCTCTGGATGTATAAACGGACCTTATTTGGTACCGTCGTGAATAAAGAGGTTGAGCACTTAACGGATATTACCTGCGGTGAGCGTTTGATATTTGCCGTACTGGCGGTACTGGTGATAGGGCTCGGGGTTTGGCCCGCACCGCTTATCGACCTAATGCACCCCACAGTGGTTCATTTGTTAACCCCATTAAGTTGAGTTTAAAAATTTATTAAAGAGTACCTACTATGTTTAGTTTTAGCGCCATACTCCCAGAAATATTTGTGCTCGTCATGGCCTGTAGTATTTTGTTGCTGGATTTATTTGTCATAGAAAATCGCATCGCGATTTACCGGCTTGCGCAGCTGACCTTAATCGGTGCGTTTGCATTGACCGTACCGTTATTTGATAAAATACCGTTGTTAGCATTCTCCGGGCATTTTATGTTAGATAATCTGGCCTTGACCTTAAAGCTCGGTGCGTATGTCCTGACTTTTTTTGTATTTTTATATGCCTATGATTATTTACGTTTGCAGCATATTAAGCTTGGCGAATTTTATGTGCTGGGTTTATTTTCTTTATTAGGGATGATGGTGTTGACTTCAGCCGGAAGTTTGCTCACCGTTTATTTAGGTTTAGAATTATTATCGCTACCGCTCTATGCCATGGTCACCTTATTGCGGGATTCAAAATTAACCAGTGAAGCGGCGATGAAATATTTTGTCATGGGGGCGCTCGCCTCGGGCATGTTGTTATATGGTATTTCTTTGATGTATGGTATGACAGGCGAATTGATATTGATGCATGTCGCAGAAGCATCCATAGGCATGAATTTAGTCAATCAAAGCATTATGGGTTTAGGCATTGCGCTTATAGTAGTCGGTATTGCATTTAAATTGGGTGCCGTGCCTTTTCATATGTGGATCCCGGATGTGTACAGTGGCGCTACGACCGCAACGGTATTATTTATTGCATCCACCTCAAAACTTACGGCTTTTGCATTAGCCGTACGGCTGTTGTTTAATACCTTCGGCGTATTTTTTGAAGAATGGCAGCCCATGCTGCTTATTTTAGGCGTGCTCTCTTTAATTGTCGGTAATGTGGTGGCGTTAGTCCAAACTAATATTAAACGTTTGCTCGCTTATTCTACGATTGCGCATATGGGATTTGTGCTGCTTGCGCTTGCAAGCGGTAGTCTAGGGGCGGGTTTATTTTATATTTTGACTTATGGGCTCATGGCCGTTGCAGGGTTTGCAGTCGTGATAGCCTTGAGCCGTGCCGGGTATGAAGCTCAGGAAATTAGTGATCTGAAGGGGCTTAATCGCTCCCATCCTTGGTTTGCATTTTTAATTATGCTGTTGATGTTTTCTCTTGCAGGTGTGCCGCCCTTGGTTGGATTTTATGCCAAGTTTGTGGTATTAGACGCAATGATTAAAGCGGGCTTGACGCCGTTTGCGATTATCGCTGTGATCCTGTCTGTCGTCGGTGCATTTTATTATTTACGCATCATTAAGGTGATGTATTTTGATACCAGTGATGCCCAAGCGTTACCTCAATTTACGCCGAATAAACCGATGCGCGTAGCATTGAGTATTAACAGCTTAGCGTTTCTAGCCCTAGGACTATTCCCTGGTGCATTATTATCATATTGCTTCTGGGTATTTGCTTAATTTATGGGAATGCCTTCAACTATTCTTCCCCGTTTAATATTTTTGGCAATGCAAATAAAGCCTGTTCAAGAGGTATCACTTTAATATTATCACTATAAAGTGTTTCGCTTCCGCCATAAATCAGTGTTAAATGCGCCGATGATGCAACCCTTTGTTTTTTTTATACTCTTTAGTTGAGCATGGGTTATCAGGGCGCTGCATAATTTCCGGATGTTTGTCTAAAATCACCAAATTGCACGCAACTTGCATATTCCCTAGCAGGGATAGACTTCCCCATGCAGGAAATGGTCTTAAGAATTAAAATAACCTATAGGGATATATGATGAGTAATACACTAAGCTTTAGGCTTGCTCTAGTGGGATGTGTAGCATCCTGTTTGATGAGCGTAGCGCATGCCGATCTAGGCACCGGTGAATCTGATGATGTGGTATTTGTAGGCCTACATAAGGGCATGTTTCCAGAGGTGGCTTGTGTGCCCGAAGCCAATTTACCCGCTACGGGCCGTGCTGTAGAAATCACCTTACAAAGTACTGTCCCAGCCAATTTAAGATTGTATGATGTCCAGTTCGTGCCTTTTGCGGATGATAATTCAGGAGTCACTTTTGATTTTGATGTAAGTGGATGTATTTCCTCCACTCATCCCGTGACTAATTATGGTCAAGGCATGATTATGGGATTTGATTCCTGTGTTCTGACCGCTGAATTTATTCCTCCGGTTTGTGATAATACCGGAATGGATGGCGCACCGGTACCGATGTCTGCTGAAATTCATCAATTATTAGTCGTGGGCCTAGGCAGCCAAGAAGATTATGCGTTACTTGAAGCAAAATCCAATGTGAATGTCATCGGTGCGGGTAATGAGTTTGCGGTCTTGGGCTATAATCAAGTCCCAACGAATCAAGGCAATGGTAACAGTCAATTATTTGGCGACTTAGGTCTTTTGAATGTACCCAGCGATATCAGTGGTTTTACCTTACCTAATACTGCCAGCGCTCACTATTCCCCTGCGGATGATGTGGTGGTGGGGGCAGAAACTGATTTAGAAAATGCTTACTTCACTTTGTATGCAGATTTAGGGGAGTGTCTTGATAATTGTATTCCTTATGGCAGTACCGATGATAAAGATCTGTTAACGTCAGGAAATTATTGCTTATACGATGCTGCTAATGGATTCGGTATAGATGTGACTTTGGATGGTAATCTGACCTTAGCGGGTGCGGGTAATTTCTATTTCTTTATGAATCCGAATCAGGTGTGTATTGCAGACGCAGTAGGCCCTGAATTTAGAATGTGTAATTTACGGGTGGGACCTCACTTCAATATTAGCTATGCTGCTGATCAAAACGGTAATACTCCTACAGCGGAAAACGTTTTCTGGATCTTGGGTGCCGCGGCAACCATTGCCGATGACACTGCCCCCAATCCCCCTTTAGTATTAGGCAGCACGGACATAAGCCATATGTATTTAGCAAATGGTGCACGTTTGGACGGTTCAGTATTAGGGGGCGCAGGGTTTAATGATTGTTCGGAGCCTAGAGCGGGGAGCAGTCTATCCTTTTGTCTAATTACGGGGAACAACATTATTGCAGAATATTCAACTGGGGATCGTGCCGCGGTGGTTAACGGTACCCTCTGGTCACAATTTGGTTTGATAGAGTTAGCAGGAACAACGGTGAGTCCGGCTCAGTAAGATCTTATTTGATGCGGTAAAACAAAGGGCCTAGAGGTCCTTTGTTAGGGATTTAAAAATATAATACTCACAGACTACTTAGCATAAATGAATAAAGGAAAAACATATGCACCCTATTAAAAAAACACTCCTACTCGTGTCATTAATTTTTTCCATGACACCTGTGATGGCAGAACGCACACAACAGACGTGTTTAAAAGAGCATGCAAAAGACTGCATCGTGACTATAGTTCCACCCGATCTAAGTGGTGTTACTCTAGCAAGCTGTAATACCCCGGTATTAGAAACGTATGTCCTGCAAAATAATTCTCCTTTTATGGTGGAAATTGGGGCGCCTGAGATCATCGATATTACTCCGCCCAGTGCTAACATTACCCTTTCTTCTACAACTTGTGGCAGCACATTAGCGGCTAACGCAAGTTGCAATATCGTGGTGAGTTTTTCCTTGTGTGCGCTGGGTGATTATTCCGCCACACTTGAAGATCCCATTTCTAGCCGACCCGGTTATGTTACGTCTGCAATTTCTCTGACGCTCACGCCACCTGCCGTCGGTGCCTCCTATGATGCTTCAGGGAATAATGATTTAACTTTGTCTTATACGAGTAGCATGGATGGGGATCTTTGGACTTTATATGCCGGTGCGCCTACGCCCTTGCCTACACCCGCAACACCTGCCACTCAAAAGCAGGGACATCTTTTTGGAGCCTTTTGTGTGGGTCCGAATTGCGTAGCGGTAGGAGAATCTTTTCAGGAACCGGCTTATACGAATTTATTACCTCTAGCGTACACCAGTACCGACGGTGGGAATACTTGGGCACTGACTCCAGCCTTTACAACGGATGCACAAGGGCAGGGCTTATTGCAGAGTGTTGCTTGCGTAGATCTTAATTGTGCCAGTGTAGGCCTCTCAACAACAGGTAACTTTACAAATCTAAAACCCTTAGGTTACATCAGCACAAATGGAGGAGTCACTTGGTCATTGCCTCGCTCATTTTCACCTTCTTTACCCGCTAATACTCAAGCGCAACTCTTTAGTGTGGATTGTGTAGTCACAACCTGCACTACAGTCGGAAGCTTTTACAATACAGCAGCTTCCGCGCCTGTGATACCCACGGCTCCTCTAGGTTATGTCAGCACGGATAGTGGAAATACTTGGTCTTCAACTGGGGTTACTTTTGATGCGAGTACGCCTACCAATACATTTCTCAATAGTGTCTCATGCGTAGGTACTACGTGTACTGCAGTAGGGGGGTATTTTAATAATTCCAATCTAAATCAGCCCTATTCATTCTATAGCACCAACAGTGGGAGCACTTGGACAGCCTCTCCCATTACTTCTGCCAGTGGCCAGGCACAAGAAGCGTTGTTTGCGGTGGACTGTGTAGGGACGGATTGCGTCGCTGCAGGTGCTTCCTTTGATAGTAATGGCGACAGTCAATTACCTTTGGTTTACACCAGTGATGACTATGGACAAACTTGGACAATAGCCTCTCTTCCCGCCTTACTCGACTACCAGATCCAGGCTGGGCTTGATGGCGTGACTTGTGTAGGTAGCAATACCTGTATTGCGGTAGGGAATTATTACGACAGTTTAGGTAACATTTATCCCTTAGCGTATACCAGCCAAGATCAAGGCAGTAGTTGGACGTTGTCTTTGCCTATTCCACCGGTATCTGCGAGTCAGCCTCAAGGACAATTTTTCGGAATTGCTGGCAGCTGAGTGAGCATAAAATAAGACACCCATTTATTTAAAAGTGGGTGTCTATTTATCTTTATTAACAGCTAGGATTATTCCCCAGCGCGTTATTATCGTATTGCTTTTGAGTATGTGCTTAATTGACGGGAATGCCTTAAATGATAATCGAGCGTGCATTAAAACTAGTCTGCAGGATATTTTATATTTAGGGCACGGTTGATATTTAATCTTTCCACTGTGGGTACCATATTTGAAATTGATCGGCGGTGATTTTGTAAATGGCAATATTTCCCTCATGCAAACTCATGAGCTCCCGGTCGATGATTTCTATAAATCTTGCCCTATCTGTTTCATTAACATGCTTTTTTGCATGGTCAGCACTATATTGGATAGCTTGGGATTTATTCATTCTCATGCGTACACATTCTCGAATCACGCTCTTCACAAGGTCTCCATATTTAAAATGAATTAAATCAGGCTGACCTACGATATGCTGTATCGTAGAATATTTTTCACAAGAGCGTTGATAAGCCCAAATAAAAATATCTTTTAATAACTCAACTTTATTTAATTCATAGACACCTAAAATACCTTCTATGTAAGTTTTTTCTGGTACGTCAATAAATGATAATGGACATAGGTTTTCGCGAATAAATGGAATATTAGCTGCTAATCGAGAAACGCGTTTATTTACATCCTCAAAAGGTTGTAAATAGGGTAGATGGACCATTAAAAAAAATGCTTGTTCAAAAGGATCCAAAATGGCTTGCGCTGAAATTAATATGTGCTCAAAGCATTCCTGAATCACTTGTGGAATTGCACTCGGATGGTAAACAGTTTTAGAAATGCCGACAGGAATAGATCGTATCCTACCACAGGCGCTAGGATTACCTAATAAATTATAGGACAATAAGGCATGTAAATTTAAAATGGTTGCTGAATGAATTTGCAAATGTGCTTGTTGGTCCACCAAAAATTCTATCGCCGCTTTATGATTTAATAACATTTGCGCATCCAGCGGATTTTTATCTTCTGCAATTTTTCCGGTATTTAACAATTGCTCAGTTTCTAATAATGAATAAGTATTGCCTTCTAATCGACTTGAATTCCATGATAAATCTAAGAGTAAGTGATTTAAAATGTTTTTAACAAATGTACCTGATTTTTGCTCTGATGCAAAGGGTGTTCCCATCTCCAATAATAATTCACGTTCAAACGTAGAAAGATAATAAGTGATATTAGGCTGATAGGCTTCTAGAAATGCTTTATGGTATCCCACAGAAATTCTTTTTTTGATATCGTGTGACACTTCTTGCTGGATGGCTTTAGCGATAAAAGACAATGGAATAATAGAAGGAGAACTTTCTTCTTTCAATATGAGCTCAGAAGGTAAAAAATAGCGCCGTGCACGCGTATCACCCACAAAATAGAGTTGTTTAGCTTCCGCAAGATTCTTTAACCGCCGTTGGAGAGTTTTTGGGTGTAGGGCTATTCCCAAAATTTCCTTGATCTCCCGTAAGCTACCTCCTTCAGGAAAGGCAGCAACCGCTTTCAATATGGCTCCATTTTCGGTCTGAATTGACATATTTCCCCCTTACTAGCGAATTAGGACATATTAGGACATATTAGGACATATTAGGACAAAAAGAAATGCAAAAAGCCACTTGCACGCACGCTCCTGTGACAGCCACGGCTCCTATAGGTGATGTCAGCACGGATAGTGGAACGGGTAAGACATTGGACACCCATTTATTTAAAGTGGGTGTCTATTTTTTTTAGCCATCACTTGATGGTAAACTAAAATTCCGGATATCACTCCGAAAAATAGAGTCAATTTCCGGGATACTATCCGAAAAATAGGCCTTAAGGCCTTGATTAAGGCACTTTTTCGGAGTATAATTAAGTTAAATTTCCTAACTAAGAATACATCCCCATGTATGAGCGTTTACTTAAGTTACCTAAAAATAAGAGTTTTTTCCTATTTGGTGCTAGGAATACGGGTAAAAGCACACTTATAGAAGAACAATTTTCTCTTGAGCACTCCATTTGGTTTGATCTGCTTAACACGCAACTCGCTGAAAAGTTTACGATGAATCCTGAAGAATTATTTGATATTGTTAATGGTTTATCTTCTGAAATTACTCACGTCGTTCTTGATGAGATCCAAAAAGTACCCAAGCTGCTTGATGTCGTGCAACGGCTTATGAAAAATAAAAATAAACACTTTGTATTAACAGGCTCTAGTGCGCGTAAGTTAAAACGGGGTGGTGCAAATTTATTAGCGGGTCGGGCATTTGTTTATCATTTGTTTCCCCTTAGTTTTATTGAACTGGGCAAAGATTTTGATCTTGATAGGGCACTTAATTGGGGCACTTTACCCGAAATCATGCAGTTTTCAACGGATGAAGATCGACGGGAATTATTATCGGCCTATGCGCATACTTATTTAAGAGAAGAAATTTGGGAAGAACAATATATTAAAGCCTTAGCACCCTTTAGAAAATTTTTGGAAGTGGCCGCGCAAAGCAATGGTAAAATTATTAATTTTTCAAATATTGCTCGAGAAGTCGGAATTGATGATAAAACAGTAAAAGCATATTTTGAAATGTTAGAAGATACGCTTATTGGATTTTTTTTAGAGCCGCATCATAATTCCATTAGAAAACAAGTAAGCGGTAAGCCAAAATTTTATTTTATGGATACCGGTTTAACGCGAGCGCTAGCCAGACAACTTGAAGTGCCATTAATTTCAGGAACGCATGCTTATGGGAATGCATTCGAGCATTTCATCATTAATGAAATTATGCGTTTAGCTTCCTACTTTAGAAAGCAATATCGATTTAGCTATTTGAGAACGGCTAATGATGTGGAAGTAGATTTGATTATTGAAAGACCAGGGAAAAGTACCTTGTATATTGAAATTAAAAGCACCGATAATATTCAATCGAATAGCTTGACTTATTTTAAAAAAATGACGGCCCATGTGGATAATGTGGAAGCGATGTGTTTCTCAAATGATCCTTATGCGAAAAAATTTGATCACGTGATTGCTTTGCCTTGGAAAGAAGGTATCAAAAAAATATTTGAAGTAGACTTTCAGTAACGCGCGGGTCACCTCCATTTATTTAAAAATGGGTGTCTATTTATCTGTTGCTAATCAACGCTGGTTTAGGTTAAAAGAAATGATAACAGTGTCGCGGTGCCTAAAAATGTAGAGAACCCGCAGACATCGGTGATCGTGGTTAAAATGACCGTCGAGGATTGTGCGGGATCTTGTTTGAGGCTACTTAGCACTAGGGGAACTGCAGCACCGGCAAGGCCTGCAATAAACATCGAAATAATCATAGAAATGCCAATAATCAGGCCTAAACCTATCGAATGACTCCAAAGAAATACACCTAAGCTTGTGGTTAAGGCCACGGCTATGCCGTTGATAAAGGCGACACGGCCTTCTTTAAATAAAATATAAAACCATTGTTGGGTTTGTACTTCTCTTAAGGCTAATCCGCGTAGGGTGACGGCTAAAGCTTGAGATCCCGTATTACCCGATTGACCTGCGACGATGGGCATTAACACCGCAAGCACGGTAAAGGTGGCTATGGTATTTTCAAATAAGCCTACGACCGAGGCTGCTAAAAATGCGGTGAGTAGATTAATTTGCAGCCAGGGTAAGCGTTTTTTTATCGCAAATAGCGCAGGGGAGAGCGCCCGCTCATCTTTGCTTGCCCCCACCATGGTGAGCATGTCTGCAGTCGCTTCTTCGCGGCTTGCGTCCATTAAGGTATCATAGGGAATAACGCCTACTAATCGGCCTTCATAATCAATAACAGGCAAGTCAGTGATTCGGTATTTCTCTAAAGTAAATACCACCTTGTCGGTATCGTCTGTGTCATACACATACGCTTGCACAGGACGCGCTAACTCTTCGAGCAAGGTATCCTCTTGCGCTAAAACTAGCGCTTGTAAATCAATTATATTTTCCAAGTGAAATTGAGCGTCCACAATAAAAACCATACGACGTGCATGATGAGGCAGTTGTTGCAGGCGTGAGATGGCTTGTGCGACGGTTAAATTCTTTTGTAATGCGATAAAGTCTGCTTCCATTAAGGCCCCTGCGCTATCGCTCGCATAACGCAGTGCCTTGTTAAGGGCATGTTTACTTTTTAATGGGATCTGATGCAATAGGGCTAGCCTTTTCTCTTTAGAAAAGCGTCTTAAAAGATTAGTCGCGTAATAATGGGATAACAGGGGGATCAGTTTTTTAAGAAAATCATCTGATAAATGGCTTGCAATCAGGGCTCCAAAATCTGGACTTATTTTTTCAAACACCGGGACTGTCATTTCTGCGGGATAATTTGACAAGAGTGTTGCTGCGTGTTCAGCTGTGAGTGATTCCAGTAGCCGTGCACTATCACTAGGATAGTCTATCAGGAATTTTTTTTGCAATGCAGATTCAATGTCATTCATTTGTTTTTATCCTTAGGGGATGATCCTGGGAGATAATTATTGATTGCATTGAGGATATCTTCTGTAGTATGTGAAAACATAAATAAAATATGCGACAGCGATTCAATTAAACTGTCATCACGTTGATGAAATAAAAAATCTTGCAAATGAGGAATAATTTTTTCAAATTCTAAAGCACCCAAGAGCACATTATGTTCATCCACAATAGGTAGAATACTGGCGTGCGTCCATACGCTGTGTGTGAGTATTGAACGTAACACAGTACTTGCGGGTAACACTAAAGGACATGCTTGCATAATATGATGTAAGGTGTTCATGTGGGGCGTACAGATTAACGCTTGCACACTCACCATGCCTTGTAGTTTACCTTCATGATCAATGCAAAATAAAAGCGGCGTGATTTCCTCTGGAAATTGTTGAATTAAAGTCAGTGCTTGTTTAATGTGATAAGTATGCGGTAAAAATAAAACATGCGTATTCATAAACGCACCTACCGTTTGCATGGAAAAACTCAACCCTTCTTTAAGTGCCACTTGTTGATTTTTAGCTAAAGTGAGGATGAGTGTCTCACGTAAAGATTTATTCACATGCGGCATGACTCTTTGCAGCGTAAATAAACTAAGATTATTCACGAGTTCAACACTGCGCGAAAGTAATGCGTGCTGCAGATAAGCGGCCGTAATCGAAGGCAACACATGATTTAAAAGCAGTGAGGCTTGGGTGATAGTCAATGAATCTAGAAAACATAAAATATTTTCCAAGGAAAATTGTTCGACTTCACGTGCGCACTCTTCCGGATACCGTTCCAAAAATTGTCCCAGGATCACATTATTCATGTTGAATAGAATCTAATAAAAGAGTAATTTTGTCATAAAAAATATCGCCAGGCACGATGGCCTTGCCCTGCGCAGTTTGCAGAACAATCACATGACTTTGTATATCGATGATCTGTCCTTGCGTATCATCTACTTTGACAAATTGGCCGACTTTATAAAAACGTTTGACATTGCGCATCGCGAGTAGATGACTGATCGCATGTCGTGCGCCTATCCCAAAAGCAAGGGCTGCGCCCAATAATACAAAACTAATGATCAGCAGAAATAATGTTTTAAACAGCATCATATCCAAGCCTAAATATTCAAGGGCCATCAACACCGAAAAACTAATGATAATAAATTGCGTGGTTTTAGCTAAGGTGCGGCTGTATTTTTTTTCTTTAATACCGGGGTAATTTTCTATGGCAGAGCAGATAAAATAACTGACCAAATACGCAGACAATAAAATAACGACGCTACCGAGTAACCGGGGCAAATAGTCATGGATGAGGAGCAATAATCCCGGCCAACCTAAGCCGCGCAGTATGGTGCCGAGGAAAAATAATAAGATGATCCAGTAGACGGTGTTGGCGGTAATGCGTGCAATAGAATGGTGCGGCTTGATTTCTGCAAGCCCCAGTTGTTTGCCTATGCCCATGAGTAATTTATCAAAACCATGCGCGAGCTTAAGGATAAGAAAACGTACTACGATGGCACATACCCAACCCATAAATAAAAAAGCCAGGGCGCCAATTAAGTTAGGCAAGTAGTCGTGCAGGGTACTTCCCAATTGTTTGTAACTTTCAACAATACTCTGGCCCCATTCGAAATATTGACGCATGATTTAACCTTAATTTTTCGTAAGTCTTGTTTTTCTCTACAGTGTAGACTAAAGCTGCGCGCTTTAGATCAAGCCGTGATGGCCTCTTCTTGTTTCGTATGTGTTTTTGCTAAAAACAAATACATCGCAGGCAAAACAAATAAGGTAAATAATGTCCCGATAGAAATACCCGAGGCAACAACTAAGCCAATATTAAAGCGAGATTCTGCGCCTGGACCCTGCGCGATAAGCAAAGGAATAACGCCTAACACCATTGCGCCAGTGGTCATTAAGATAGGGCGTAGCCGAATGCATGCGGCCATCATGATGGCTTCTTTTTTATCCTTGCCTTCAATTTGTAATGTATTAGCAAACTGGACAATTAAAATACCATGCTTACTAATAAGGCCAATGAGCGTGACTAATCCCACTTGGGTATAAATATTTAAGCTGGCACCGCCCACACCTAAATTAAGAAAGAGTAAAGCACCGAAAATAGACATGGGCACACTAATTAAAATAATTAAAGGATCTCTAAAACTCTCAAATAATGCAGCTAACGAGAGATAAATAATGATCATCGAAAACCCAAAAGTCAGGGGTAGGGTTGCACTACTTTGTTGGTAATAACGTGATTCCCCTCCATACTCATGCGCATACCCCGCAGGTAAAAGTTCATCAGCGATATTTTCTAATTCATCAATCGCTTCTCCCATCGTAACACCGCTATTTAATACACCGGAAATCGTGGCGGAGTGTTGTTCATGAAAGTGATTCAACGATTCTGGGACCACTTCAGTTTCAATGGAAGCTATCGTGGCTAAGGGCACTGTTTGCCCCGTTTCGGTCGTAATATAATAATCTAATACTTGATCATAATTTAAGCGATCTTGACGTGTGACTTGCGGAATGACTTGATAGGCTCTGCCATCGAGATTGAAAAAATTCACATAATTTTGGCTTAAAGCGGCAGATAACATATCGCTGATATCATCCATACCGATACCCAATACCGCGGCTTTATAACGATCAACGATAATATTGGCTTGTAGCATGTCGAGTTTGAGATCATTATCAAGATAGGAAAATAAACCAGTTTTGCGGGCTTTTTCAAAAAATTCGTTGGATATTTCATATAATTCTTTATAAGGTTGTGTGGTGACAATTGCAAATTGGATAGGTAAGCCCACCGCCCCAGGCAAAGGGGAAGGTTGATACAAGGCAATTTTAGCCCCGGCTACTTGGTCCACTTGCTCTTCCATCAAGGGCATGATTTCACTCATAGTTCGCTCACGTTCATCCCAAGGCTTTAAGACTATGCCATCGATGGATGTGTTCAAGGTGCTTATTGAACCATTGGCATTAGTAATGCCATCGAGTTGAAAGATATGCTCGACTTCTTCAAAGGGTTTCATTCTTTGATAAAAATCTTTTGAGTAAAGCGACACTTGGTGAACACTCGCATTAGGTGATGCGGTTAGACTAGTCAAGAGTAAACCTTGATCTTCATCAGGAGCTAATTCCGTTTTGGTTGTTTTATACAGCAGTGCAATACTGATGAAAATAATCACTGCAAATACCGCGGTGACATTTAAATGATCAAATGATCGGGTTAATAGATTTTTATAATGGTTATGGAGTTTGTCAAAGCGGGTATCTACATAAATTTCAAATTTATTTTTGTTTGCTTGGGCGGCCGGCAAAATTTTTGAGCACATCATCGGTGAGAGTGTCAAGGCAATAATCGCAGAGATGGCGACAGCACCTGCCAAGGTAAATACAAATTCAGTAAACAATATACCGGTGAGACCTCCGACAAAACCTATGGGCAAATAAACGGCAATTAATACTATCGTGATGGCAATGATGGGATTCGCCAATTCACGGGCCCCCATAATGGCCGCTTTAAAAGGAGTTAAACCGGCGCGGATATGCCGGTCAATATTCTCTACAATAATAATGGCATCATCCACGACGAGGCCTATGGCTAACACTAAAGATAATAAGGTGAGTAAATTAATGGTATAGCCGAGATGATACATCATAAAAAAAGTACCAATCAGTGATAAGGGAATGGCTATGATAGGGATGATAGCACTGCGCAGGCTGCCTAAAAAAGCAAATACCACTAAAATAACAATGATGGTGGCTTCTATGAGTGATTTAACCACTTCTGCAATCGAGGCATGAATATATTGGGTGGCATCGTAAACAATTTCTGCTTTTATTCCGGGGGGCAGATTATCTTGCATTTCATCGATCACTTCTCTTACTTGATCAATGACGGCCAACACATTGCCATCAGGAACCACTTGTACGCCAACAAATACCGCAGTTTTATCATCAAAGCTGACATTAGAATCATAATTTTCGGCACCCAAACTAATCGTGGCCACATCGCCTAATCGGATCAGTGCCCCATCGACATAGCTAATGATTAACTCCTCAAACTCCTTAAGAGAAGTTAAATTCGTATTGGCAAAAAGATTGACCGCCACCATTTGCCCATCGGAGCGTCCCGCAGCCGTGAGCACATCATTGCTATCTAAAGCATTAAATATATCGTTGGGGGTTAAATTATAAGCGGCTAATTTACCTGGATCTAACCAGGCTCTTAATGCAAAGCGGCGATAGCCGAGTAATTCTGCATCTAATACTTGATTGACGGCTCTTATAGCAGGTTGGGCAATGCGATAAATATAATCCGTGACTTCACCTTGAGATAATTCATCACTATAAAATCCAATATACATCAAATCAGTGGCTTCGCCCACATCAATAGAAAGTTCTGGCAATTGTGATCCGGGTGGCAGTTGATCAACGACTGAGCTCACATTAGCACTAATTTCAGTAAGTGCCTTATCGGTATCATAGTTCAGACGAAGAAAAACAGAAATGGTACTCATGCCTTGGCCACTGGATGAAGTCATGTATTCAATACCATTGGATAAGGCCGCTGCGTCTTCTATGGTGGTGGTGATGAAACTTTCTACTACTTCTGGATTCGCACCAATATAAGGGGTTTCAATGGTAATAATGCCATTTTCTGTAAAAGGAAATTCTCTGACGCTCAATACGAATATCGACCGTAGCCCGACCACTAAAATGAGCAAGCTCACCACGCTTGCCAACACCGGCCGTTCTACAAATATGTCAGTAAAAAACTTCATGCGAATTCCCTATGTATTAGTTTCATTTTCCACCATGGGATGGGCATCATTACTGGGTTGGATGTTATTGTTGATGAGTATCGATGCATGATTTCTTAATTTTAATTGACCGGCACTGACGATTTCATCACCTTCTTTTAAACCTTTTAAGATTACGACTTGATCGCCGCGAGTCTCACCTAAGGTCACTAAGCGTTGTTTAACGTGTAAGCCCTTTTTGTGTTTAGAGTTGTGTTTGGGTGGTTTTATTTGTCCCGATTCACCTTCATCTTTATCCGCCTCATCTACTTGACCATCTTGTAATACGATATAAACGTAATTACCATAAGGGTTGTAACTGATGGCGGCTTGAGGAATAGTTAAGCGCTTTTCAGGCGGACCGGTGATCACTTCCATTTGCGCATACATGCCGGGTAATAATTCGAATCGCTCATTTTTAATTGAACTTTCCACTTGAATATTATGGGTATTGCTGTCCACTAAGAGATCAATCGCCCGTACTTTTCCAGAGAAAGTTTTGCCGGGATAAGTGTCAGAAGTAATGTTGACATCTTGCCCGACTTTTACTTTGGGTAAATATTGTTCGGGTAAATAAAAATATACCGATAGATCATCTATTCTTTGCAAGCTGACGATGGGATCTCCTTCGGCAATCAGTTGTCCTGGACTTAATTTCACTATCCCCACTTGACCATCAAACGCGGCGCTTATGGTTTTGAGCTCAACCAAGGCCTGTTGTTGGTCTACCAGAGCTTGTTGCATGAGGTAGGTGTATTTGTCCATTTCTAAGGTTTCTTCACTGATCGCTTTAAAGGCAAATTGAGCTTTGCCGCGTTCATAAATAAGACGTGCCAACTCTGCTTGCGCTTTTAAGGATTCGAGCTCAGCAATATCTTCTTCAGCATTAAGTTGTATTAAGGTATCGCCTTTTTTGACGTGTTGCCCTGACTTGACTTTGATTTCACGAATGACGCCATCGACCAGTGTGGTCACTTCAATCCCGTCAACAGGAAATAGATTACCCACACCAGATAAACGAGACTGCCAATCTTGGTATTCTACTTTGATAGTAGAAACCGTGATAGGGTCATTGGCTTTTCTTTCTAACGCCTGGTCTGCGATAAAACCGTGTATCAAGTGATAACACAACACCACACCAAATAACACGCTAAGTGCGATAAGCATATTGGTCATGGCGTTATTATGTTTAATTTTTTCTGTTAGTTTAATCTTCATCTGGTTCTTCATCAGGTTCATTCCACCATCCTCCGCCTAAAGCTTGAAATAATGCCGCTGTATCCGCATAACGCGCTGCTTGTGCATTAATGCGATCTAAAGAAGTTTGTTCATAGGCTGTTTGAGCATAAATTAAATCGATATAATCCACAGCGCCGGTTTGATGTTGTTGCTGCGTCATATCCAAAACAGCTTTTGCAGCCGCTTCTGCGCGCGCTGTTTCGTGCAATAGCTGCGCATCACTTTCTAATGCACTTAAGGTATCCGCTACATTTTGTAGACTGGCTAGCACAGTGGATTGATATTCTGCAAAAGCAATGTCAAAACCTGCCAGTGCTGCTTCGCGCTGTGCAATCAACGCCCCGCCATTAAAGATAGGTTGTAATACCGAGGCTTGCCAATCCCAGTAAATATTATTGGTGTTAAAAAAATCAGTTAACGTATCGGAATCAACGCCATAACTTGCGGTGATAGGGAAGGTCGGTAATAAATTGGCTGTGGCTACACCAATTTCTGCACTGGCTTGTTGTAGCATCGCTTCAGCGGATTGAATATCTGGACGTTGCTCCATGAGATCTGAAGGGATACTCACGGGTAATTCTTCTGGCAGATGCAAAGCCTCTAAATAAATTTTTGGCAATGGTGCGCCAGGATAATCGCCGACCAAAACCGCTAAAGCATGGCGAGTTTGAGCGAGGGCTTCTTCTAAGGGGGGTAAGGTTGCCATGGTTTGCGCCACTAAAGTCTCTTGTGCCAAGACATCAAAACGGGAACTGCCGCCCACTTGAAATTTTTGCTCAAGAATGTTCAACAATTTGTTTTGTTGCGCGATTAAGTTTTGGGTGGTTTGGATTTGCGCGCGCAGTGATCCTTCTAAAATAGCCGTCGTCACAATATTGGTAGTCAGCGTTAAATAAGTCGCTTGGAGTTGATACGCTTCAAAATCTAAATTGGCCTGCATGGCTTCTATGGCGCGGCGATTGCCACCAAATACATCCAATACATAGGCGACACTGACATTGGCATTATAAACACTGAGTAATTGCTTGGGGAAATCAGAGAGTACTGAACCGGGCGTTCCTTCTAAACTGTCCAACGCAGATAATTGCTCGCGTCCTGCATCTAACTCAAGGCCTACGCTAGGATACATCGTTGAACCCACTAATGCCCGCAAGCTGTATTGCGCTTGGACGAGCGTCGCACGTGCAGCATTTAAATCGGGATTATTTTCTAGCGCTTGTTCTATGAGATCATTTAACTCTGGGGATTTAAACAACTCCCACCATTGCTCGGGGATATCTCCCCCGATTTTAAATGTTTGCGCAAGCCCGCCCACCAGGTGTGGTGTGGCAGCGGTTTTTTCTGGCAGCGGATCTTCAGTGTAGGTCTGTGTATCCGGTGGCTCTGGCGCGTGAAAATCAGGGCCAACCATGCAGCCTGATAAGTTCAGACTTAAGATCATGAACAAGATTCGTTTTTTCACAGCAATCCTTTGCGTTCCATGTGATCAAATAGTGTACTCCTAAATTTAGGTTACAGGACATGGCTGGTCAACCGGTATAAAGGCAGCCCGTTGAATAGACTGGGGGATATTTTATGCTCAGGGCTGGCGCAATTCGCATAAAATATCCCCCAGTCTATTCAACGGGCGTTTTATTCTGATATGTCTAGTATACCTGGCCGTTATGGATACTATACAAGCAATGAGCTTTATTATAATATGTATTATATTTTTAAAATTAATAGGGTGTGACTATGAAGCTTAGGGACTTGTCTTATTTTGTGGTGCTGGCGCAAACCCTGCATTTTGGCAAAGCAGCTGAACTAAGCCATGTGAGCCAGCCGACGCTGAGTGTGCAAATTAAGAAATTAGAGGATCGCTTAGGCGTCATATTGATAGAGCGTGACAATAAAAATGTGCGCTTAACCCCTGAGGGCAAAGTCATCGCTGCGCAAGCCCAAAAGGTATTACACGAAATTGAAGCGATTAAAACCTACGCTAAAGCGGTGCAAGATCCCCTTGCGGGGGATTTGCACGTAGGCATTATTCCCACCCTAGGGCCTTATTTATTACCCCAGGCCATATCCGCATTGCATAAACAACTGCCTAAACTTTCATTGTGGTTGACTGAAGCCCACACGAGCGTGTTACTTGAACAATTGCAAACCGGAACCTTAGATCTAGCGATTCTGGCTTTACCCGTAGCTGCAGACAATCTACAGGTGATTCCTTTATTCACGGAGCCCTTTTATTTTGCGGTGCATCACACGCACCCTTTAGCAAAGAAAAAAAACATCAGCCCTAAGGACATCGTAGGTGAACAATTATTATTATTGACAGACGGCCATTGTTTACGGGATCAGGCCTTAGAATTTTGCCAGCAGCACCTTAGCCAACCCCTGGGTGATTTTAAAGCGACTAGCCTTGAAACCCTGCGTCATATGGTGGCACAAGGCTTAGGCGCGAGTCTAATGCCGGAATTGGCGACCCGTGAAGTTCATCCTAATATTCGTTATATCCCCTTTAAAAACAAAGCCCCCGGCAGGCAACTCGGTCTAGTCTTTCGCAAAACCCATGTCCGCACACCGCTGATGCAAGACATGGCGCAGATCATTAAGCAGGGTCTTCCTACTTTATAGAGGTTGACTATGTAAAGCTGCCAAGCTATAATATGACCATATATTATGACCATGGTTAAATTTTATGGACATTTTCCCCGAGCATATCATCGCTGCTGGCGAGTTTAAAGCTAAGTGTTTGAGCGTCATCGATAAGGTTCATGATACGGGCGAACCTTTTGTGATCACTAAGCATGGCGTTCCCTTTGCTAAGTTAATTCCTTATTCAGAAGATAATCATTCCAGGAAACAATATTACGGTTGCTTAAGTAGTACTATCCGTGTGCAAGGTGATATTATTGCGCCTATTGATGAGCCATGGAATGCAGCATCAAATGAAGAATGAAAGCGGTTTATTATTGGATACCCATGCGTTAATTTGGTTTGTTGAAGGGCGAGAAAAACTCAATGCGGCAGGTTTGCAGGCGATTGAATCTGCAATAAAAGAGCGGACACTTTATCTTTGTGCTATTTCTTTTTGGGAAGTAGCCATGTTGGTTCAAAGGCAGCGCATCATATTAAATGAGCCCGTACTTCCTTGGTTTAAAAAAGTCATCAAAATATTAAGTCTACGGGTAGTCGAAATAAGTCCCGAAGTTGCCATTGAAAGCATCGCTTTACCCGGTGAAAGCCAGGGCGATCCTGCGGATAGAATGATTATGGCCGCAGCACGTTTATATGAGCTTAAACTTGCAACACGCGATACGAAAATCCTAAAGTATGCACGGGGGAACTATTTGCAGATTATTGAGATTTAACTATTAATAAATAAAATAGAACTTACGAAAAATGCGGCTGTTAGGATGTTTTTTTGCTCATGGCTGTCGCAAAATCGCCAAAAAACACTCTAACAGCCGCATTTTTCGTAAGTCCTGTAAAATAATAAGATCCTAATAAATTCCATACCCTCACAACTATGCTAGTAAAATGAATACACTAATCATTTGCAATTAAGGTTTATTTTTTGTACAATGCCTATTCGCATTGCGGGGTGGAGCAGTCTGGCAGCTCGTCGGGCTCATAACCCGAAGGTCGTAGGTTCAAATCCTACCCCCGCTACCAGATTTAAGTAGAATTAGGACTTACAAGTCCGGTAGTAATAGAAGGGCCCAGGAAGGCCCTTTATGTTTTATAGCAGATCACAAAGGACGGGCTTTAAGCCCGTTTTTTATGCAAAAGTGAAAATTATGCAAGCCGATGAAATACAAGCGATTTTGCAGCCGGCACTGGCACAGCACGGCTTTGAGCTTGTCGGTATAGAAATGGCTTCCGGACCTCGCCGCCCTTTATTACGCATTTTTGCGGATATTCCAGGTGGCGGAATTAGTGCACTACAGTTAGGAGCAGTCGGCCATCATGTGCTGGACAGCTTACGTTTAGCAGGGATGGATACGGAGCTCTTCCACTTTGAGGTCTCTTCTCCTGGGTTGAATCGGCGTTTGTTTACCTTGGCACAATGTCTACCCTATATTGGCCAGGTGATTGCAGTGAAATTAAGGCAGACTATTTTGGGCCGACAACGCTATAAAGGTGTGTTGACGGCGATACAGGATGAAAATCTATTGCTTACGGTTCAAGATACCGATACAGCAGAAGAAGTGAGCATCACATGTCCCTGGGATCAAGTAATTAAGGCCACGGTAGTTGCTGATTTACGCAAGTACTTAACAGCAGAGAAAAAAAAGTGAGAAGGCAATGAACAAAGAAATTCTTCTAGTAGCAGAATCCGTATCCCATGAAAAGGATGTGCCTAAGGAAATCATTTATCAAGCCATTGAAGCCGCGCTTGCGATGGCCACTCGCAAAAAACATGGCAGCGGGGATATTGATGTTCGGGTATCAATTGATACTAAAACCGGTGACTACAGCACTTTTCGTCGCTGGACCGTGGTAGAAGAAAATAGTGATGAATTTGAAGACGGGGTTGAACACCCCGATCGTGAACTGACCCTGGCCCAAGCCCAAGAAAAGCAACCTGATGCGCAATTAGGCGATATTATCGAAGAGCCTATGGAATCCGTGGCTTTTGGTCGGATTGCCGCACAAACCGCGAAACAAGTGATCGTCCAAAAAGTACGTGAAGCCGAGCGCGCCAAAATATTGGAATCTTATAAGAGTCGAGTCGGAGAATTGATTACGGGTGTGGCTAAACGGGTCACACGGGATCATGTCATTCTGGATATCGGTCAGAATATCGAAGTGTTGCTCACGCGCAGTGAAATGTTGCCGCGTGAAGCCGTGCGTTTGGGTGATCGTGTCCGAGCGTATCTCTTTGAAGCCAGTCCCCAGCTGCGTGGCCCACAATTATTTGCCAGCCGCATTCATCCTAATATGTTGCGAGAATTATTTAAAATTGAAGTGCCAGAAATTGGCGAAGAACTCATCGAAATTAAAAGCGTGGCCCGCGATCCGGGTGTGCGGGCGAAAATTGCTGTTAAAACTAATGATGGCCGTATTGATCCCGTGGGCGCGTGTGTCGGCATGCGGGGTGCGCGGGTGCAAGCCGTGTCCAGTGAATTAGGCGGCGAGCGTATCGACATCGTGGTCTGGGATGACAGTCCTGTACAATTTGTGATCAATGCCATGGCGCCCGCGGAAGTGGTGTCCATCGTGATGGATGAAGATGCGCATACCATGGATATTGCGGTACGTGAAGAACAACTCTCACAAGCCATAGGCCGCGGCGGCCAAAACGTAAGACTAGCGAGTGAATTAACCGGTTGGGAACTCAATGTGATGAGTGAAAAACAAGCGTCAGAAAAAGGTGCGGAAGAAACCGAGCGCTTAGTGCAGTTATTCCAAGAAAGCCTGCAAGTGGATGAAGATTTAGCTGCAGTATTAGTGGAAGAAGGTTTCTCATCGATAGAAGAAATCGCTTACGTTCCGATCCAAGAAATGCTGAGCATAGAAGGGTTTGATGCCGATATCGTTGAAGCCCTACGCGCACGTGCTAAAGATGTTTTACTGTCAGCCGCGTTAGCAGATGAAGAATTAGCATTAGCGCCTGCCGTTGATTTATTAGAATTACCCGGAATGACCGATGAATTGGCGGCAAACTTAGCAAGTCATGGCGTGAGAACACGCGATGACTTAGCAGAATTAGCCACCGATGATTTATTAGAAATTGTGCCCATGAGTCAAGAAGCTGCGGCGGATTTGATTATGGCCGCACGTAAACACTGGTTTGATGAAGAGGCATAGACTACCTTATGACAGATATTAGCTTAAAGCAATTTGCCGATGAGCGGCAGATCCCGGTGCAGACCTTGCTTGAACAATTGCAACTTGCACAAGTCTTACCCCGGGATCTGGCGCTCGCTGATATTGATCCCAACACGCAAACCCTAAGCAAAAAGCAAATTCAACAATTCCTAGAATTTCGCAATAAACAAACATTAGGTCAAAAAATAACCTTAAAGCGTAAACGGGTGGAAGCGGTTAAAGTCGGCTCAAAAACCATTAGTGTAGAAGTACGGAAAAAACGCACCTATGTGCCTAAGGCTCAAGAAGTCCCTGGCATTGTAGAAGAAGTGGAGCACATTGAAGAAATCAGTGCGCCCATTGAGACAGTAGAGCCACCACAAGAAATTCAAGCCACTGCTCCAGCTTTATCACCGGCCGAAGCTGCGCGTGCAACAGAAGAAGTGCTGGCTAAAGCATTGACTGAAGAAGCACCCAAACCTAAGCCCAAACCGGCTCATGCCGAACGCGGCAAAGACGACGGTAAAAAACGCGGGGGTGGCGGCGGTCGTCCTACTTATATGGATGAAGACAGAGAATTTAGAGAAGGCGATTCTGCACCGCGTCGCCGTAAAAGAAAACGGGTAGACAAACCTCGTTCACACGCGGTGGTGGAACAACATGGTTTTGCAAAACCGACTGCGCCTATGGTGCATGAAGTCAAAATTCCTGAAACGATTTCTGTTGCAGAGTTAGCGCAAAGAATGTCAGTGAAAGCAACGGAAGTGATTAAAACCATGATGGGCATGGGCGCGATGGTCACCATTAACCAAGTGATCGATCAAGATACTGCCGCTATCGTGGTGGAAGAAATGGGCCATAAAGCCGTCTTGGTTCAAGCGGAAGGCTTAGAGCTAGAAGTGGCCGCAGGCTTTAAAAATATGGCCGTGGGCATTGCCACACCCCGTCCTCCGGTAGTGACGATTATGGGTCACGTGGATCACGGTAAGACCTCGTTGCTTGATTATATTCGACGTACCCGTGTGACCGCAGGCGAAGCAGGCGGGATCACCCAACATATCGGTGCCTACAGTGTCAGCACTGAAAAAGGGCGCATTACCTTTTTAGATACCCCTGGACACGCCGCGTTTACCGCCATGCGGGCGCGCGGTGCGAATTGCACGGATATCGTTGTGTTAGTGGTTGCGGCGGATGATGGCGTGATGCCACAAACCATAGAAGCCATTCAACATGCGCGTGCTGCCAATGTGCCGATTATTGTCGCCGTGAATAAAATTGATAAACCCCAAGCTGATCCCGACAGAGTCCGTACCGAGCTCGGTAATTACGGGATTATTCCTGAAGAATGGGGCGGAGAAAATATTTTTGTTTATGTGTCTGCCAAACGGGGTGATGGGATTGATGGTTTGCTGGATTCCATTTTAGTTCAAGCCGAAGTGCTAGAACTGACTGCTGTCGAGGACGCGCCCGCTAAAGGTGTGGTGTTAGAATCTCGCTTAGATAAAGGCCGTGGTGTCGTGGCCGATTTATTAGTGCAACAAGGTACGCTCACTAAAGGCGATATCGCTTTAGTGGGCATGCAATACGGTCGGATCAGGGCCATGTTTGATGAAAACGGCAAGCTCAAAGAAACTGCCACGGCCTCCACCCCAGTAGAAATTTTAGGTTTGTCTGGCACCCCGAGTGCCGGCGATGATTTCATTATTCTGTCTGATGAACGCAAAGCCAAAGAAGTGGCGTTATTCCGTCAAGGTAAATTTAAAGAAGTTAAATTCGCAAAACAAAAAGCCGTATCTCTAGAAGGTATTTTCACGCAAATGAGTCGGGAAGAAATTCCTATACTCAATATCGTCTTAAAAGCAGATGTGCAAGGATCCGTCGAAGCGATTTCTGATGCGCTGATGAAATTATCCACCGGTGATGTGAAAGTTAAGATCGTGGGTCAAGGCGTAGGCGGTATCAGTGAAACAGACGTGACCTTAGCGGTCGCATCCCGTGCGCTGCTGATTGGTTTTAACGTGCGTGCCGATGCCAAAGCAAGACGCATCGCTGAAGATGAAGGCACAGAAATTTACTACTTTAGCGTCATTTACGATGTCATCGATTTAGTGAGAAATGGCTTAAGTGGTTTATTACGCCCAGAAATTAAAGAACAAATTGTGGGCTTGGCCCAAGTGCGTGATGTCTTCCGTGTGACTAAATACGGCGCCGTCGCAGGGTGCATGGTCATTGAAGGCACCGTGAAACGTCATTTACCGGTACGCGTATTGCGTAACAATGTGGTGATTTTTGAAGGTGAACTCGATTCACTCAGACGCTTTAAAGAAGATGTGAGCGAAGTGCGCCATGGTACCGAATGTGGTATCGGCGTTAAAAATTACAACGATATTAAAGCGGGCGATCAAATAGAAGTATACGAGAAAGTGAGCGTAGCCCGGAAACTTTAATTGATTCAAGCGCGAAATAAATTCGCGCTTGAATTTAAGGGGAAGAGCTGCGCCTCTCCCCCTTAAAAGTCCCCATTGCCATGAAGAGGTTGGCTTTTTAATAATGCATAAATCCACTGAATTTAGTAGGCTTGATCGCATCAATAAAGTTGTGGCGCGCCACCTTGCGGTCATTATTCAACAGCAGATGTTTGATCCGCGTTTTACTTCAGTCAATATTACGCAAGTACAAGTCACCCCTGATTTATCCGAGGCCAAAGTGTATTTTACGGCTTTAATTAATCCTGATGCACCGGATCAAGCCAAAACCTTAACGATACTCCTGAATAAAGCCCAAAAACATTTGCGTTACCGCTTAGCCCAAGAAGTGGATTTACGCCGCACCCCTAAATTGCATTTTCATTATGATACGAAATTAATGGAAGCGATGCGGATCTCGGATTTGTTGAGTAAATCTGAGATAGAGAATAAAGCCCCATAAAGATTTTTTTTAATTCAATGAGGAACGCCACATCAATGTTACCTACACAAAGAAAACCAAGACGTGTATTAAATGGCATTTTATTATTAGACAAACCTTTGGGCCTGAGCTCTAATCAAGCGCTACAAATAGTAAAGCGACTTTATAATGCGGAAAAAGCAGGACACACCGGCAGTTTAGATCCGTTGGCAAGTGGCATGTTACCCATATGCTTTGGCGAAACTACAAAATTTTCTCAATTTTTATTAGAAGCCAGTAAAACCTATGAGTTCAGTGCCCTACTCGGAATTAAAACCACCACCGGGGATGCCGAAGGTGAGGTGTTAGCCCAGTGTGAAGTGCCTGATTACACGATTTCAGAATTAGATGCCGCCTGTGAAAGTTTTCGCGGTCTGATTTCGCAGGTGCCCTCCATGTATTCTGCGGTAAAAGTGGACGGTCAAGCGTTATATAAATTGGCGCGCAAAGGGATCACCATAGATAGACCTAGCCGGCAAGTCACTATCGAACATTTAGAAATTTTAGGGTATGAAAATAATACAGTGCAGATGCGCGTCACCTGCAGTAAAGGCACTTATATCCGCACGCTAGTGGAAGATTTGGGCGAAAAATTGGGTTGTGGGGCTTATGTCAGTCAATTACGCCGCATCGAAGTGGCCCGTCTTGAGACCAAACTGATGGTGACCTTGCCTGCACTCGAAACCTTAGCCGTGGATGAGACCTTCAATACTATGGATACTCATTTACTGAGTCTGAGTACTGCATTACAGGGTTTTGATGCGGTGAATTTAAGTCGTACCGCCGTGCATTATTTACAACAAGGGCAGGCCGTGGCGTTGCCTTTGGCACAACCGCAACAAAAATGGGTGCAATTGTATTATAATGGGCAGTTTTTAGGTATGGGTGAAGTGCTCCCAGATGGGCGGGTCGCGCCAAGTCGGCTATTGCGTCCCAAAGGGTTGGTCGCCTAGGGCTGTAGATTAGCCTTAGATTTGATGATAGAATACACAGTTGTTTTGTAAGGAGGATTAAAAATGTCTTTAACAGCAGTACAAGTAGCAGAAATAGTGGGTCGTTACCAACGCGGTAAAAATGATACGGGGTCCACAGAAGTGCAAGTGGCGTTGCTTTCAGCGCGCATCACACGCTTAACGGATCACCTGAAACTCAAGCGTCAAGATAAACATTCACGCCATGGATTATTAAAATTAGTAAGCCAACGCAAATTACTTTTAAAATATCTAAAACGCACAGCTTATGAGCGTTATGCGGCATTGATTGAAAGCTTAGGGATCCGGGGTTAATTATAATTGATTTGAAAATTAAGGATACGTGCGTGAAAGAAATAGTATTCCAATATGGTAAAAATACGGTGACCTTGCAAACCCAAGAAATTGCAAGACAAGCAACAGGTGCGGTACTGATCGATGTAGACGGCACTACCCTACTGGTCACAGTTGTAGGGATGGAACACGCTAAACCTGATGCTGATTTCTTTCCTTTAACTGTAAACTATATGGAACGTAGTTATGCTGTGGGTCGAGTCCCTGGCAATTATTTCCGACGTGAAGCGCGTCCTTCCGAGAAAGAAACATTAACCTCGCGTTTAATTGATAGACCTTTGCGCCCATTATTCCCAGACGGCTTTATGAATGAAGTGCAAGTAGTGGCCACGGTGATGTCTTTCAATCCAGAAGTCGATACCGATATTCCTGCAATATTGGGTGCTTCTGCAGCGATGGCGATATCCGGTATTCCGTTTAATGGGCCACTCGGTGCGGCTCGCATCGGCTATAAAGAGGGCGAATATTTATTAAATCCAAGTTTAAGTGAACTAGTCGACTCTAAACTTGATTTAGTGGTCGCAGGGACAGAACATGCGGTACTGATGGTGGAATCAGAAGCAAAAGAATTGTCTGAAGAAATTATGCTGAATGCCGTAATGTTTGGTCATGAGCACATGCAAGTCGCCATCAAAGCGATCGCTGAATTTGCTAAAGAAGCAGGCAAAACGCGGTGGGTTTGGCAGCCTAAAGCGATTGATGCTAATTTGTTTGCGCAAATCAAACAACAATCTGAGCCCGCTTTGATGGCCGCCTATCAAATTATGGAAAAATTGCAGCGTCGCACTGCGATAGCCGCAGCACGTCAGCAAGTCGTGACTCAGTTTGTCAATGACGAGCAAGGTATTACTGCGCGTATCGTGATCGATGCATTTGATACCGTAGAGCGTGATCTCGTGCGCGGAAAAATTCTGCGCGGTGAACCGCGCATTGATGGTCGGGATCATAAAACAGTGCGTCCTATCCGTACTCGTGTCGGGGTACTGCCTCGTACCCACGGTTCTTCTTTATTTACACGCGGCGAAACTCAAGCCTTGGCTGTGGCCACCTTAGGCACAGAACGTGATGCACAAAGTATTGATGCGCTAGTGGGCGATCAATCGGATACCTTTATGTTCCATTACAATTTCCCCCCTTATTCAGTTGGGGAATGTGGTCAAGTCGGTGCGCCTAAACGTCGTGAAATTGGTCATGGCCGTTTAGCTAGACGTGGCATACAAGCCGTGTTGCCCACCATGGAACAATTTCCTTATGTGATGCGTGTGGTCTCTGAAATCACCGAGTCTAATGGTTCAAGTTCTATGGCGAGTGTTTGCGCGGCAAGTCTTGCCATGATGGATGCAGGCGTGCCGATTAAATCTCCTGTGGCGGGGATAGCGATGGGCTTAATCAAAGAGCCGCATGCGTATCAAGTGCTCACCGATATTTTGGGTGATGAAGATCATTTAGGCGATATGGATTTTAAAGTGGCTGGAACTCCTGAAGGCGTCACGGCCTTGCAAATGGATATTAAAATTGAAGGCATTAATCGTGAGATTATGCAGGTCGCATTGGAGCATGCTAAACATGCCCGTATGCATATCCTAGGTGAAATGGCAAAAACCATGACGACACCGCGTCTTGATGTGTCATTATTCGCACCACGGATCACGACCATTAAAATTCATCCGGATAAAATCCGTGATTTAATTGGTAAGGGTGGTGTGACTATTCGTGCGTTAACTGAAGAAACCGGAACCAGTATCGATATCGCGGATGACGGTACGGTTAAAGTGGCCGCTGTGGATGCTAAAGCCACGGCAGCCGCTATCGAGCGCATCAAAATGCTGACCGCAGAAGCGGAAGTGGGCGCAGAATATGATGGCACCGTGGTTAAAATTGTCGAGTTTGGTGCGTTTGTAAACTTCTTACCCGGCCGTGATGGTTTAGTCCATGTGTCTGAAATCAGCCATGAACGCGTGCAAAACGTCCAAGATGTCTTGAAAGAAGGCCAGAAAGTCAGAGTTAAAGTCCTCGAAATCGATCGCCAAGGTCGCGTGCGTTTGAGTATTAAGGCATTGACTGAAGCTTAGATCTCTTTGTCTGGCCCCTTTTGTAACAGTAAGAGTCGGGCTCTCTTTGTAAAGGGGGCCGAACGCTTCGACCGATGGGATGGACTTGCTTACCCCCTTTGTAAAGGGGGTCGGCCGTTTCGGACGGGGGGATTTTTGGATCTCCGCTATTACATCCTCACTCGCTGTTTAAATTTTGTAAGTGATT
>Ga0206861_1008_pt1 | contig 77805 bp, 61 predicted proteins | sample Alteio_BWOrgCont_45_FD_152617 | JGI IMG/M metagenome (GOLD analysis project Ga0206861, IMG submission 152617) | Enriched cells from forest soil in Barre Woods Harvard Forest LTER site, Petersham, Massachusetts, United States -... | ecosystem: Environmental > Terrestrial > Soil > Temperate forest >... | reverse complement strand
CATATTACATCTGTTAATCTTTAATCCCTACCTGTTTATCAATTGATACTGTCTTGGTTTTGTGATTTGCAATTAAACACTGTTATTCATCTTATATTTATCAAATATCGCATTGGCATTTAATTTTTTAGACTTTGATGTGATAAGGGTGAAGTGTGGGTGTCTATTTTTTATTTTAGAGAAATATGGGTGTCTAATGTTTTTCAACAAGACTACAGATCTGTTAAGTAATTACCCATCAATGAAATAATCCTCAATAATCCGAACGGCAGATTTCAGGTCGTTACACCGGTTAAAATCCTCACAAAATACCTGTTTATTGGGTAGAGTGCGGGCATAATATTTAGCGAATGTACGTGCTTGAAGTACGGCAAAATTATCGCTGGACAATAGCTTGCATAAGCCAAATAAATGCTCTTGAAATAATTTTCCAATAGTTAAGGGTAATGGAATTTGATAGGGTACATTCTGAGCTTGTGAAATAAGTTGTTGTATTAGCCAGGGTTGTCCTACACCTGCGCGCGCGATCATGACACCCGCACAGCCAGTTTTGAACATACGTTTAAGTGAAGGAAGACAAGCAATATCTCCATTGCCTATCACTGGAATATCTAAAGCATCTACAAAAAATGCAATATCATCATAGGCACAAGGAATATCATAACCATGGCGCCAATGCCTTCCGTGTACTGTAATAAAATCAGCTCCAGCATCAGCTATTGCACTGGCAATGTCTTGATTGAAATGATCATCACTGTCAGCATCGACGCGGATCTTAATAGACACTGGACAGTGTGTATTTTCTTTCATCGCACGAATTAAACTGTAAATTTTACTTGCCTCAGACAGCAAATGGGAGCCGGCACCTTTGCTGCGAATTTTTTTCACGGGACAACCACAATTTAAATCAATTAGATCAGCCCCATAATCTGTTACCATTCTAGTTGCTAGGCCTAATTCAAATACATTATTGCTAGATAATTGAAAGCATAAGGTTTCACCAGGTACTTTCAATACAAATCGTTGCTGTAAAGTAGGATTACCATGGATCAAGGTCTTGCAGGATATCATTTCCGTATATGAGAATGCTGGTTTACCCCATTTTAAAACAAGTGCACGAAAGGGAGCGCAACTTACCCCAGCGAGCGGTCCTTGGACTAGGTTGCAGGAGTAGGTAGTATTCTTGATATGTAATGGTTTAATCATACAAACTAATTGGATATTGGGTCAGGCAACTATTTTATCATAGCTTATTCGATTTATTTCATAAAATAATGAATTTGGTCTAGTGTAGGATAGATAATAGACAGCCACTTAATACTCACTAAAATATATAGATTCTTTATGATTGTTTTTTAACATGTGGATGTCCAGTTATATATATTGGATGTCTAATTTTATATTACGAATGAAAGGTAGGCGACTGGCAACATCGTCTATCCACGCCCAGAGATACATGCATGCAAGCAGAAGTCATTATTATCGGTGCAGGTGCGGCGGGCTTAATGTGCGCTATTGAGGCAGCTAAGCGTGGTCGGAAAGTCCTGCTATTAGATCACGCCAATAGAGTGGGTAAGAAAATTTTAATGTCAGGCGGTGGGCGCTGTAATTTTACCAATTATCACATTAGCCCAGAACGTTATCTTTCTCACAATCCACATTTTTGTAAATCAGCTTTAAGTCGTTATACCCAATGGGATTTTATTAATTGGGTGAAGGCGCATCATATTCCTTATCATGAAAAAACCTTAGGACAATTGTTTTGCGATGACAGTGCTAAAGACATCGTGAATATGTTGCTGCTTGAATCTGAGCGTGCACGCGTGGAGATTAAGCTACACACCAAGGTTGAAAAAATCGTCCGCAAAGATAACAACCATTTTATAGTCACGACCTTGGAGGGAAATTATTTGTGTGAGTCGCTTGTGATTGCAAGCGGAGGCTTATCTATCCCAACGATGGGGGCATCTCCTTTTGGTTATCATATTGCGGAACAGTTTGGAATTAAAGTCTGGCCTACCCGAGCAGGGCTGGTACCGCTTACTTGGCAGCCTGCTGACAAAGAGTGTTTTGTGGGATTATCCGGGATTTCAACACCCGCCAGTGTGCATGTTAGCGACATTAACTTTAATGAAAATATATTATTTACCCATCGTGGTTTGAGTGGCCCTGCAATACTGCAAATATCTTCTTATTGGCAAAGTGGAGAGACTTTAATGATTAAGCTTCTACCTGAGTTAGATCTAGCTCTCGTATTAAAAAACACGAAACAAACTCACCCTAAGAAAACCTTGATGCAAGTGCTTTCTGATTATTTCCCTAAACGCTTACTTGAACTATTTATTAATAATCTATTAATCAATCAGTTGGCAAATTTATCTGATAAAGAACTTGAGGAGGTTGCTGGATGTTTACAAGAATGGAGACTGAAGCCTAATGGCACGGAAGGATATCGCACTGCTGAAGTGACTTTAGGCGGTGTGGATTGTGATGCGATTTCTTCAAAAACGATGGAAGCTAAAACAGTACCCGGTTTATTTTTTATTGGGGAAGTAGTGGATGTCACAGGATGGCTGGGTGGATATAACTTCCAATGGGCTTGGTCTTCGGGATGGGCAGCAGGGCAGGTGGTTTGAGCGAGTGATTGTGTTCTAAGATACTGAAGTTGCAAGCATACCATTCTGTCAGTAGCCTCTGAATGTTAGAGTGTCTTACCCGTTAAGATTTCTACGACATGAGCGATCCAGGCATGATTATCTTCTCGAACTAGCGTATTGCTGCGACCATAAAGCGTTTCACCTTGCTTGCATTCGAGATATTTAATCAAAGGGATTTCGCAAGTCACTTTAAAGTAACGCTTATTGCTGTTTTCTGCTTTTATTTTATGTTTAAGGAGTAGAGTACCAAACGGTATTTGGCCGTGACGTACATCAGCAATCAAGACTTCAGGTAGTGCTGAGAAATTGATGGTAATGAGGCCCAATTCGATAAGGGTACTTTCCTTCAGTTTATCTGCTTGTAAAGCATGGTCACGCTGCTTATTGTTATCCACTATCATAATCACTGCGCGGTAATATTGATGAGTTGTGGGTTGATCATCAACTTGTATAGGGCTGCGGATCTGTGGCGTGCGCTGGTAATACTCTGCCACTTGGGGGGTTAACAAGGTCCCAGTTAATAAAAAGGAGGCCTGAGCGGGCAATTCGTTTTTACCAATATACATGAATTTTGGCCATGCTTTTTGAGGGATACCCTCGTAAGTAAAAAACTGGACTAAGGGTTGCAACTCAGGATGATCTTCAAGTTCTATCGCATTTGCATGGTTTAACATCATGATCTCCAAACACAAAGTAATCAGTATCGCGTAGAACTTAAAATTGAGTTGCATTGCTTGATTCTCAAAGAGGCGGCCAGGAGTAGAGGATTTTAGCATTAAAGCATAACCTACGCCCAGTGGGTGTCTTATATTACTCTCATGGGTGTCATATTTTTACTGTCTGTTTTTGAGAAGTATGTCGACATACTTTTACAAAAGATCAATTGACATTTTTATAATAATTATCAATAGGTTAAACTGGGTAATGCGGCTACGCCTCACAGTTTAACTATCCCTAACGGTTCCACAGCTAGCGGGCTAGGCGCGCTTAATCGTTGTCATTATACCTATTATTTTATTTAATTTAGGTTTGATACGAGTGGTTGGGGATTTGTAGTTGCCTGGATTTGTGCAGTTTTTTTAACGGCGTGCTTGGTTTTCCAATAATTAACTATATTAGCGGTGTATTGTTTCGCATATTGATCGGTAGTTTCAGTCGAAGATTTTTTGTGTTCGGTATTCATAGTCGCAGCATCCTTACGCTGCATGCTTTCCTGCAGCACAACCAAATTATCTGCAGCGGGCTTAACTGCAATATAGGATGCTGTTGCAGTACTTGATGCAATCGCAATGTGATTTGCAGTCTGCGGCACTTCTCCGCCGGTCGGGACTAACATATTACGTCCTGCATTAAGAATGCGATAAAATTCAATCAAAAAGCGCGTGCCAAGATTAAGCGGTGAGGGTTTTTCTTTATCAGGTGCTGGTGTTTCTGTAGGTAAGGCGATTTCTGCAACATTTTTTATCATAAACGGGGCTTGTGCAGCGAAATTAAAAGCGGTGAGTGCTTCTCCCGTTTCGGGGCTGCCTAGGGTTTCACCTATTGCACTGCAGCCTTCATCCAGAGTATAAAACAAACCGTACATGGACAGTGCGCCTAAAGTCACGCGTAAAATTGTGCGTGTCAACTTTAATAAAAATACCAAGGTGCCAATTAAAAAATGATCAAAGAAAATGTTTACGCATTTTTTTGCTGCACGTGAATTAAATTCTCCTTGTATGCCCAGTAAAATCAAAATTAATAAATTATAAAAAAATTCCGTGGTTTTATTCTTAAAGCTGTCCCAGTAACCATCAAATTCTGAGGTAAGTTTACTCAAGTATAATTTTACTGCTCCGAAAGAGAGAAGTCCAAAATGATGCGTCTTTTTTAAGCGCGCATCCAGTAGCACTAAATTAGCCCAGCCTCGGGCGGTCAGTAAACCGTAGATTATTCCATAGATAACAAGCGCAATACATACAATAATACCTAAGGGAGAGGCTAACGATCCTAATAATGCAGCACCTCCGATAACCGGTAATATCCATTTTGCTGCGAGTGAGGCCATGGCAATGGCATAAACTATACTTAAGGCACAACCTACCTTCATGAGGTTTAGCTGGTTCTGACTCAGTGTGATCCCATCAAATTCAGTGTTACCCTTAAATAATGAAATGATTTTATCAACGGTATCGCCTAATTGATTGATCTGCAGCATGTAATTAATAAAGTAACCGGCTGTATATAAGAGTAATGCTGCGGGAATAATGTAAAATGCAGGGCCGAGCGACAAACATACAATAGCGATGAACACCAAAATGGCAAATTTAATCAGCTCTCTGTTGTCTAATGTGAGCGAAAAGTCTTTATCATAGTGCTCTCTAATAAGCTTCTCTACCAGATCAAAAATAATTTTATCTAAAATAATATTAAATAAAGCGAGTGAAATAATAACAGGGATGGCGGGGCCGCTTGCAGCTAAACCAAAAGTCTCTATCAATATTTTTTGAGTAAACATGATAGAGGTATAACCACTGGCGCAGATTGCAAATAATGTACTGGCGTAATTGTTGAATCTTGTGAGACTTTCGTTTGTTAGATTAGCAGTGTGTTTGTTGAAGCTATCGTTAAGAGACGCAGCGGTTTGTTGATCTTTAGTTTTATTTAAACGGGCATGCAGTAATGCTCGGCCATTCTGGTATTGCTTATTTGCTTCGACTAAATATTTGTCTAGGTCTAGTTTATTATTTTGTTTTATAGCAACTATAGCGCGGTTGCGAATAATACGATAGGTTCGAAGAGTATATGTTGAGCGATCTGAGGGGTTGGAAGCCAAGACTTCCGCTTGAATACCTAAGTAAAACGAAATATCGCGCTCATTGCTGTTTATATTTTGTTCTACTTCTTCTACCATTTCTAACCTCTATGCAATAAATAACTGGTCCTGAGAACCAACAGTCATTTAAAGTCTAAGAAGTTAAAGGAAAGTACTGTTGGCAGCGTTAACTAGCAACAGCAACAACAACAGATGTAGGCTGGACGGTTATTTAATGTAGATACAGAGGCGAAATTTGCTTTCATTGTTTAACAATATCAGCAACATCCGTTACTGTCAATAAAAAGTGGATTGTTTTAATGTCATCTGACAAACTAAGTAAAAAGGGGGGGCCTAATGAAAATTTCTGTCATTGAAGTTATTTTATCTTCTGATAGCTAATATATTCTTAATATTCCTAAGAAAATCCTGACTTATGCTTGGGCCATGATCAAATAAGCATATAAATAATAAGACACCCACATATTAGAAATGGATGTCTTATTATTTCTTCAAGGAGTGTTTTTCAAACGAGGATATTTATTGGATTCAATTATCCATATATTTCTATCCCATGCGGTATGATAATGATTTTCTGGCTGTATGTCGGTCTCAGGATATTGTTTGGGACTTTGCAATTCTGCTGTAGTATAACCTTTAGAAATTTGGTCCCCAGACTCGTCGACTATGCTCTTATCAAAAAATGATTCTCCACCTTCAATATTAGACCCATTTGCACCTATGACTGCATAGACGGTACCTGTACTGCCCTCTACATCCATTATAGTGTAGGTATTTTGTAATATTGAACAGGTAGAATCCAGGGAACCGATTAGTCCACCGGCAATATAATCATTTGCTTTACCTTTGACTTCAATGTCAGCATAACTGTCTTTTATCTTTATGCAATGTCCAGCACCGATTTTGCCAAAAAACCCTCCTACATCATTACTTTTCCCTTCCAGCTTGGCATAGACTGCAGTCTCATCGATATTGAGATCATCAAATACTGCACCAATTAACCCGCCTACAGCACAAGCTGTAGCATAACCATTACACTCCGGAGAAATAATGTTTAAGTATTTAACGCTGACATTTTTTATGATAATTGGCCCATTACCCGCAGTGGTACCCATTAATCCACCTGCTTGATAATTTTGTTGCATTTCCATGCTATGACCGCTATAGAGGGTCATCACTATTTTATCGAAGATAATATTGCTACCTTTCCCAATTAAACCGCCTGATGAGCCTGTTCTTTCACCATTGTCACCGGTCATTTTTAAGCCTTCGATTCTAACATTTGAAATGATATTAGGATCACTGGCCGAGCCTGACGCTTCACCCGCTAAGAGGCCCTGATTGGTATTTCTATTCGCTTTTATCTCCCCACCATATATTGTAAGGTTTTTAATGGTTGCAGATTTGATTTGTCTAAAAATTCCTGTCGGTAAATCTTTGTCTTTATCTTTCTTGTTCAAAATCTTAATATTTGTAATGCTCTTGCCATTGCCATCTAAGGTACCTGTAAATACACCCTCAATGGGTGTAAAGTTAGGACACTCTAAAATATTTACAGTAATGATATATGAATCGTCTAATCCCTTACCATTATAAGGATCGCTGCCTATTGCCTCCAAATCACTACAGCTTGTAATCTGTGTGGGCGTAGTCTCTATCGCGGGCTCATCGCCTAATAATAAAAATGTGATGCACACAATACCAACAATTGCGAGCATAGGATAAACATAGTCTTGCCGTATATGTGTAGCCATGAATCCCTCGTAAATTTAATAAAATTTATCTTCTAGTATAGATTGTAGTTAAAATATATGAGGTAATGAGGGACCACGCACTTCTTTCTGCAAAGGTTTAGCTAAAAAGAGAACCTGCAGAAAATTGCCTTTCTCGATCGGATAAGCCGGACCCGCTAGAAGTACTAATACTGTTGTCACTACTGCTACTGGGAATAGAATAAGTAGACTGACTACGTCTGGGTCGTAATGAATAGCCACTTTTTGTATCACCTGAGGAGACTACAGGGGCACTAGAAGCACTCATAGAGACTGTTGGACTAGTGGTCTGTGTCTCACTCGCTGAACTGGGACTAGGTGGTTTAGAGGGTGTTGGTTCTTTGAGACTATCATTCAATTCTCTAAGTCTGGGTTTAACTAAATTTACTAATTCAATGTAGGCTAGACCTGCAAGATTAATAAATTCTTTGCATTTGTCTACATCAGTTAAGTCTTCACCGTCCTCAAGCAATTTTTTACGCAAAGCAGAAGAAATGTTAATGTAATCTGGACTATTGGGTTTGACAAAGAAATCTATATATTGTGTGCAGAGATTGACAAATTCAGTAAGATCTTCTTTCTCATCACTCACTTCAAATGAAATTATTTTTGATAATTGACACAGGCCATAAAAACTCTCTGAAGAAGATGAAGATCGATATTGAGTCCCCCAAAAAACTAATAATTCTTCATTGTTTTTAGAGCGGGTCATGGTCTCTGTAAAGGATAACTGTTTGCGAAACATTTCCTGTGTTTCATGGATCGCTTGAAGAAACATAGGATATCCCTCTGGCTTGGACCATTTATCTAGTAGTGATAAACGCATCGTGTGGTAGCGAAGTTTGTCCGTATCTTCTAAAGATTTAGCCTTTTTATAGGCTGCAAAATGAAATTGATAATCGAGCATAATACTATTCATCATAAGTTCGATGAGTGCAGGTGCGATGACTACTGTGTCTTTCATTTCATTTGTGGAGCTCGAGGCGCTAGCTTGTGTGGGTTTAGTTTTGTGATCTTTATCTGTTTTTTGTAAGGTTTTATTAAATTCTTCAGCTGTAGCTGGGGTAAATGTTTTGGTCTTACGCCTTGATAGAAATGAAAAAGAAAATAATCGCTGTCTTCTGGATTGATTATTATTATTCTGAGGCGGAGGGGGGGAATGATCTGTTTTCATCTAGGTACCTCATTAGAAATTAAAGCAGTCAATTTAAAACTACAAAGTTGACTGCCCATTCTTAGGTCCTTGCGTAAGTCGGCAGCATAACAACTTAACGAATATCATTTCAAATATTATCGAATTATTAAGAGAATACTTTAATGTTATTTTATGAAGTATTTTTAATCTTTGATTTTAATTTAATAACACATATGAATAACTATGTGAAGATCGGGATGTTGGCTTATTAAAAAAGATATAAGACACCCACTTTATATGCCTAGCGGCTTATTGAATAAGATAAAAGACACCCACATTTTTCTTAGCTAACAAGTGGGTGTCTTAAATTAACTTATTAGAATTAGCTACTCAATATATTCTTGACGTAAGGCAATGGTATGGTAGAATGCTTACTTTTAGTAAAATACAATAGGGGATTAAAATGGCAGACCCAGCAGCATTACAACAACGACTCTTAGCAATTAAACAAAAGCTCTACCCGGTCAGTCGGGCCTATTGGATGGGTCTTATTGTTAATGTCGAAGTCATGTATTTAAACTATATGAGCGCTATGCCTTATAACAATGCAAAAGCTGGCCTTAAAGTGCTCAGTTTGATAACTTCTTTGGGTTTAATTGCCTTAATAGCTGAAATCTTAACCTTAGGGCATGTTAAAACAGAAGCTGAATGGCAACAAGCTCCGGTAGGAGATTCTTACCAGGGGTATTTAAAGGAGTTTGAAGAACACATCAACTCTTTTGAAACCAGGTTGCCTATGTTGCAAAGCGGAGTAAATTATATTTCTTTCGTACAAATACCTCTTGCTGCATTATATAATTATGCTCATTTAAGCAATCCAGTGACCTTAAATAAAGTGAATGAAAATATAGGATACTGTGTCGGCATGGGCGCAGCGGTGTTAGGAAAGTTTACGAATTATCTTATGGGTGGAAATAACGATCTCGTGCCTAACCAAGAAAATGCAAGCATTCCGGGTTTTAAATATTGAGCATAGGTTTGATCTATAAAAATTAGACACCCACTTACTTTTATGTGGGTGTCTTTTTTTGTCTATAAGAATGGTTCATCACTTGTCTAGTGATGACTAGAGGTCAGCTTTAAGCCCACAATCGCAATAATTAATAGTGATAAGAAAAAGATCCGAGGGAGGGTGGCGGGATCATTAAAATAAAGGATCCCAAGAATCGCAACGCCTGCACCGCCAATACCTGTCCAAACCGCATAAGCCGTGCCTATGGGTATATATTTAATCGCCATATTTAAAAATATGAAACTCGCTACGATACAAACGTAAAATGAGATCGCCCAGGGGATGTTTTTATGGCTGTCCATAAGCTTCATTGAGGTTGCAAAGCCCATTTCAAAGAATCCTGCGATGATTAAATATACCCAGCCCATTTGTGGATGTCCTCTAGTCGTAGATTAAAGGGAGATGCGCTCTATCCCAAATATGGGGAGCGTGGCCATTTAATTTAAGACACCCACAATTTGAGAAGCCGATAAAAAATGGGTGTCTTAAAAGCGGTTAGGATAACATGAAATAGAAAGGCGAGATATAAGACACCCACTTTAAATAAACAATTGAATTGTGGGTGTCTTGTATTAAAGGGCTACAACTTGGCTGTCATAGTATGCGTATACCCAGGTTGCAGAGCTAAAAATTCATTAAACGCCTTCTCCATGGCGCCCGACTTAAAGCGTGGCGTCACTGTGGGTTGTTCAGTTTCAAGCTCCACAGTCACCTGCTTATCCTCGATGGCTTTTAAGAATGCATTGAATGTTTTAGTCGAAATGTTGGGACTAAAGTTTCCATTTTTATTGTATAGCAGCGGATAAAATTCCAGCACAAAGTTAAGACTCAATGTGCCATCACTGCGATAACTGGTTCGTGCGACTTCGACTAATTTTGCGAGGGCATGCCCGGCTTGTAATACATCGGCCTCTTTTCCTGAAGTGGCGCCGGTTTGACCATCAAAACCGCCTTTGCCTATCCCACCCACAATAATGCGTGCACCGAAATTTTCAAAAATATTGTATATTGCTTTGCAACCTGCCCACATGAAATCATAAAAATAACGCCCTATGGATTCGCCAGTTTCCCCGTCAATTTCACGTGAATTAAGACGCAAATGCGTGATCCGTTGTTCCCCTGGATGGATAAATCGCATGATTTCATGCGGCTCTAAACCAAATTCGCGCTTTAGGATTTCTTCGGGTTGTTGATCGGCATATTTAGTGAACAGAAAATTGATGAGCGGTAATGAAATATTTTTACCTGTTTTTTCACGTATGTCATCTTCTGTGACCATATGTTCAACTTGGATCCGTGTATTGATTTCAAGAAAAACAACTTTCCCATCCGGCAATACCAACATCTCTAAAGTGCCCACGCCCGTGTGACCTTCGGCAGCAAGCTCTGCCGTGACCTGTTTACACGCTTCATTGATGCTGCGAAGTAATTCCGGAGGATAGTCGCCCTGGATCACATTGGTTTCCACGACTTTTTGACTGCCGTCTTGCAATGTGCAATCACGAAATCCAAAAACATGGGATCCTTTTTTTGTAGTCGCAAACTGTACTTCCAGATGCCGCGTCATGCCGCGTGCAAATTGTTCAGTAAGCATTTTTCCATTACCAAAATGTTTTTCGGCATAATCGGAATTTTTATGCGCCAATATCACATAGTTGCGATAATTTTCTTCATCAGTAAGACTGGGATTGATTTTGTAAAATTCGATCCCTTTACCGCCACCGCCTGCGACCGCTTTAATGGCAACATCGCCACCCATTTTTTCTTTAATATCTTTATAATGCGCACGATAAAAAGTATCTAAAGAATGGTGTGGATTAAAATTACTATTGATATACGCCAATAATTCTTCGGGTTTGCACGCATGATTGGCCAGGTATTCTGGATTAAATTTCTGTTTAAATTTATATTTTTGAGACACTCTATCGACTAATTTTCTAAACTCTAATTTGTCGCCTGCTAATTCCATGGCGTGACTCGGTGGACCTACAAATTTTACTTTTAAATTTTCTTTAGTCTGTAGCGCTTCAACCTTGGCGACAAAGCTATAATCTTCAGATAAAAATCCCCAACCGGGATGCAGGTAAAATTGATTATTAGCATGTATTTTAGTTTGATTGCGTAAAGCATTAAGTATGCTGTCATGATTTTTGTAATCATCGATAAGTATTGTATCGCCAGGATCTACATTCGCAATAATAGGTGTGCTGGCATCATCCTTAACATAAAGAATGCGTACTTGACAGCCGGCTTGCTTTAAATCAGCGTAAAGCTTCGCTGCACAACCTGCGCGGTTATTAATAATATGAATTTCATTAGGATCAAATGTCGCAGTGGATGCAATAGTGATGGGTTTTGCATTATAGCCGGTTTTATTCAACTGTTGCATCACATCATCTGATGGTGTGAATATGGATTGATTTGCACCCGCTTCGGCATGAATATGATTAAGTTTAATGGTTAATTTCGCGCCAAGTTTTTTAGACTCCGCAAGACATGTTTCATGCCGTTTTTTTATTTCTTGCAAGTCTAGTGCGGCCATATTTTTAACGTTTGAATGAGTGTTAGCATTAGGTTTTTTCTGATAATAGGCGAGCTCATCTCCGGGCTGTATCATTCCATTTTTAGGCAATTTAATATTGTCTATAACCCCGTCTTTTTTTGCACGAATAGTTTTGCTTGCTTTCATGACTTCTATGGTAAATAACGGATCACCTTTCTTTACACGTACAGGACCTTTACTCGGATCTACAAAAACGTGTAGCAATTTACCCGGACTTGTTGCAGTCAGGACTATGCTGTCTTTTTCATGACGCCTTGTTTTCAGTGCTTGTTTAAATTGATTCTGTTTTTTAGTTAAAGTATCTAAGGTGTTATTTAGATGATGTAACGCAATGTCTAATCTTCGCTTTTCAGGTAAGAGAAAATATTTTCCCGTTTTCTCCTTATCTTTGATGATTTTCTTTTGTTGCTCATATAAGTTGTCTAAAATTATTTCGATCTCATCGCTTGATCCTGATACGACATTAGATATGCTAACTTGATTAGCGATAACAAATTGACACACACTGGCTTCTATATCTGTATTTTCTTTTGCCAAAGCAATGTTCTGGTACTCAGCCACTTTTGATGCCGAGAGTTTATCTTTATTGACCCATTCAAACATCAGTTCTAGCTCATCGAGCACAGGGTTGCGTCCTTTGCGGGATTTTTCAACCGCTGCGGCGTAGCCTTCTTTCATTTCCGGGTTGGCTTCACGTGGCCAAGGGTGATCTATGGCCGCAATAAATTTATTGATATCATCGAGCTCTAACGCCCAACTAATATGTGTATCGATGGTTTTTTCTTTTAATGCTGTGACTATCACTTTTGCTTTTTCTGATGCAATTTTGGGATCAGTATTATTCTCTAAAAAGTATTTTTCCACAGTCCCTAAGGCTCTGGATAACCACGGATCTTGAGTGCCATCCGGACGATTATAAATAATAGATTGTGCTTCGAGTAGTCTTAAAAGTTCAGATGATTGTTCTTCAGACATGCTGGCAAATAAAGCATGGGGTTTCTTTTTATTTTTTAATTTATTGAGTAAATTTCTTGCCTGCGTGATTGTCGGTTTTATGCGTCCTTGATTTAACAGGTCTATAACAACTGGACGTGCTTTTAGCTCTTTCTGCTCTAAACCTTCAGTGAGCAGTGTGTGGCGCCGCGGTATTGCAGCCCTGATTCTAGGGTGTACGGTTGCAGATTGATTGCCGAGTAATTTAGTAATTTCAGTTTCAGGAGTGTTTTTAGCACGAAGTTTTTCGGCCATCTCAGCAACGGTTTCTGCAGGCATTTCGCCGGTTAGAAATTTCTGCACCACTTCAGGTAAGTTTTTAAGAAATAAATTGTCAACTTGATCATCGCTAAGTGTTTTTAATACCGTTTCTTGGATCTGGGTAACATTCCCCGGGACCAGCATGCCCGCATGGATCATATTTTGTAATAAATTGATCGCGGCAATTTGTTTGTTTTGGAATCCGGGTGTCACTGCAAAAGGTTGCCCCATGAGCCTGCCCACTGCATTTAAAGCATGACCTGCGATGCGTAACGCTTCTTGTTCTGAAATATTCAGTAATTTGGCAAGACCTTCGCCATTCTCACCCATGCTATTGACGGCTGTGCTAAAACTTGCAAATGCTCCACCTGGAATATGAAAGTCGCGCAGTTCTTTACCGCTTAATGCCGAATCGGCACGTCTAATTTTAAATAAACGTGCTAGTTGTAATGTTTTATCACCTATGTGCTCTAGTTTTTCAACTAAAGAGGGGGTTAAGCCGATATCAATATTTTGTGCTTTTAAGAGTTTATCTACCTCGAGTAGACTTGCAAACCCAGTGTTACGCCAAGCATTTTCTGCAGTAAATTCAGAACTAAACGGATCGCATTCAACAGTATCAATTACTAACGGATATTTTTTATGTTTACATGCTTTAATCGCTTCTGCATAGGCATGAGTTGCATGTCCGGTATGATGCAAATGTAAACCGAGTGGAATTTCTAGTTTCTCTTCTTTAAGCGCATCAATAATTTTACCGACTAAACGCTCGGCATCATTGGGCTCAAGTTCCCCCACCATGTCTTTAAGACTAATACGACACAGGTGTAATGGGATGCCTGCTTTTTGCAACATTTGCGCCGCTTCGCGTGCTTTTTGGACATAAAGCTCATCGGGATAGGCTTCACCCTTACTATAGGGAATGCCTATTTCAGGAGTAATCGCATGACCTTGGCCCCGCAATTTAGCGATGATATCTACGCTTGATTGCAGCTCTCGCATGATCCCTTGCGAGTCAAAAATTTTGACGCGTAATAATTCTTCCGTTTCTACAGGGCTTAAGTCGGCATCGGCCACATCTTTAGCAAGGGTAGTCAGCAAATGCTCTAAATCTTTTGGGTGACTCGGCTTTAATAAAAATCCATTTGCTCCACGCCAGAGGGGTCTTAAAATACTAAAGGGGGCAATTTCACGAATGCGACGATAGACTTCCAAATAATCGATGTTGCGGTATTCTGCGGAAACTTGCGGATCTGCGCCGCCTACTTCTATGGTGGACAACTTTAAAGTCGCCGTGCTTTCTTTTGCAATTTCATCCCACAGCTTAAAGATTTCTAAAACCAGGGGATGATCAAGTGGGATCCGATTCGCGTACAAACCTTGAACAAAATCTCTAAATACATTGACTACTTCTAAAGAAAACATATTTTGTTCTAGATTAGGTGAGATTTGTACGTCTTGAGTCATAAAATTTATTCCTGTATTAAAAATATTGAATGAGCTTTTTATCGCGCTATTTAAACGGCTAAATATAAAGATGTCAATGGAGGATGACGTTTTTTAACAATCACGTGAGTTTATTTATAAGTCGATTAGCTCGCAACTAGGGCTATAGCTACAATCAAAATTGCATGTAATAATTTAAAAGACTGTATTGGAGAGAGAGCACATGACTATATCATTGCATATTTTATTACCTTACCTAACATTAGCTGCGCTAATTGTTTCTTTATTTATTATTCGTGCACAAAATGTGCTTAAAATTTTTCTTGCGCTGCAAATTTGTTTGGTTTATTTCTGGGGATTTATTAACCCTATAGGCGTGTTGTGTATCGTTTTATTTTGGGGGCTGTGTGAATGCCACTTAAGATATCCCACCACGCGCGCAAGTATTCATTTTTTTAGTGTGATGCTGATAGTCTTAGTTGCGCTTTTATTTGCAAATCACCTTATGCCTGGATTTAATAATCCAAAAGTGATTAATGGCATACACCTGACTCCAGATTCAAGTGCCTACAGTATGTATCTTAATTTTGATAAAACTAGCGCTGCGGTTATTTTATTTTTGGCCAGCGGCTTGGTATTAAAAAATACCACGGCATTGAGTTTAAATACGCTCTTCAAAACCTTAGGTATTGCCGTGCTTGCAATCTTCACATTAATGATACTGGCGCTGACTATCGGTTACATACATTTTGATCCGAAATTTCCTGATATTTTCTGGCTGTGGGCCGTGAACAATTTATTGTTTGTGTGCTTTGCAGAAGAAGTGCTCTTTCGTGGCGTCATTCAAAGCATTCTTATCAAGATTGCTTTGAAGCGTAACTGGCCTGTGTTTATTCCTATATTGGTCAGTGCACTGTTATTTGGCACCATTTTATTAGGACATGCTTATGGGGGGTTAGCCTATATCAGCCTTGCAACGCTGGCAGGCGTATTCTATGGGTATGCCTATTACCTCACCGGGCGATTAGAGGCGGCAATACTGGTGCATTTTAGTGTCAACCTTACTCATTTGTTATTGTTTACTTATCCCGTGTCTGCAGTTTTTTATTAATAGTGCGTATGGGCACTGCCGAATATCCGTTTTATTCCTAACTTAGTTGCAATATAGGGGTAACTATAATAAAATCATTATGATGAACCCTTTGCTGCAACAATTAAAAAATCCAAAAAATAAACTTAGCCTTATTCTATTGGCTACGGTTATTTTCTTTATGCAATGTTATTTGCTCCAGCATAAAGTTGAGCATCAAACGGATCATCATTTTCACGAAGATACCCATACGGTCATACAAGATTGCCAGCTGTGTTTAGGCGCTGATAAGGCCAGTCAATTCATATTACCGAGCTTTCAGCATTTATCATTAAGTTTGCTGGGTTTATTTTTAATTACCGTATCTTTTTATGTAGCCCTTACTTCTTTTTCAGTTCTGCTTCCCCCTACGCGTGCGCCACCTGCCTTTTAACTTAGATAATTTTATTAAATAGTGATCCCCTTATTTATCGCAAATCATTTTTAGATTATTTGTAAATTTGGGGCTGCTTTTAACCGCTGCTAATTTCTGAGATTAAAATGGCTAATCCTACAGTGGGATCGCACTATCTTTACGATCCTGATTATACGCCGATAAAAGGGCATTATTATAATGATATGCCGCCGTGTTTTCATGATCATGGTCAGGCTTCGCATGATCATGAGGATGAAAATGGTGATGACCAACCTCCTGCACTGATCGGTATTGAGCATTATCAATGCACTCATCATCACGATTGCGGGCATGATCATGGCCCTACAAAGCCACATTTAAAGTCAGCGCCAGAAAATTTTAGTTATGTTGCCAATGAGGGTTCGGAATTTCCTGAATATCCTGACATTCCAGTTAATTCTGATCCTGAATTAGTCATACCGGATACAACCTCACCTTTTTGGGAAAAAACGGGCCACCTACGTGATCGTTTTTACCAGTTTTGGTTGATGAAAAAACTTTCTTATTATTGGAGCAAACTAAAGGACGGGGTAATTTATTACGGCAAACCCATGGTTGCGCCATTAGTTAAATTTTATCATCACATTTATCGCCCCTATATTTTAGAAAACCTATTACATGTATTGGGTGGTCCTGAACATGCAGGACGCATAGGGCGTTACGCACGTTATACGCAATATTTAGGCACACTGTTAACATGGTGTACATTACTCGTTCTTATTGGCATCATGGGTTTTACTACCGTTTGGACGTTAGGTTTAGCCGCGCCTGTTTGGGCTTTGGTTTTAGGCTTTACCGGGGTAGGGCTTAATCTTGCAGGTTCCATGGCAGCGTCTGCAGCAAACAGCGGGAAAATTGAACCTTCATACCGTGAAGAAATAAAACTGCATAATGAAAATAATGCATTAAGAAAACAAAATAATTTACCTGAGATTGAACTTGAACATGGCTATCTTCATTCATCAAAAGAAAGACAGACTGTCCACGTTCATCGTTATGCGCATGATGGCCATACTTGGGTGGTGGGGAGTGGCTCGAGTATTTTGGCCAGTATTTTGGAATTTGCCTCGATTGCGGTAGGCCTGGGTGGGATTTTTCTAATGATTTCGCGATTTTCCTCGGTGATTTCTGGAGCGGGGGCCGCTTATGTGAATCAAGACAGATTATCTTTATTTAAAAGAATTATCAGTAAAAAAATAAACAGTCATTATGGATTAAAACATAAAACAGATGCTAAAAAACATAAAGCCATTTATCAATTATTAAGCACTAAATTAAATGAATTAAATATTAATAAAAACCATTATTATTCCCGTTGGGTCAAGTTTTATTGTTATCGCGCAATTGATGCAGCGTATTCGAATGAAGTAGAAATAATGAGAAATAAAGCAAGCATTAATGCAGTATTGCAAAATAAATTACAGGGACTTACGGAAGAGGATACGCGCTTTTGGAATAATAACCTGTTACGAGTAAAAAACAATCAGCCTAAAAAGATGCGTTTTAGTCGTGATAAATTGCGGAGTTTTCGCACAGACGAACTGCGACGTGAAGATTTGGCAGATACTGATAAAGAACAGTCTGTATTGGAAAGTATGCCTATGTTGGAGGGTTTTATCCGGGATGCGTTGGAAGGCTCTGAAAACCCAAACCATAAAGTGATTATTTCAGAAGCTGTAGATTACTTTCAAATCAACAATCTGGATGCTCAGGATGAAACTTCTACTTTGTTTATGCTTTATCTTAAGTCGGCACTTTATCGAGCGGTTCAAGATAAGAAAAATAAAATTACTCTCTTAGATGTGACAACCCTAAACATAAATAGGGTAATAGCAGCCAACCCACAATTCTTTTGTCTATCAAAAGATGAAAAGAAAATTAGATTAAATAAATCAGCGATTTCACAGGCCTATCCTATGATAGGTCCGCATGGTGCACAAATTATACCCGATTATCATGCAAAAATGTTAGTGGATCATATTATGATACCTACTTTAAAAGAATCTACCGGAATCGAAAAAATTAATAGGGCTATCGAGACTTTTTACACTGCCAAGATGAACACCTTGGATGCATCATCTGATTTATTTATATTGCATCTTAAGTGTGCACTGATTGCGCATTCTATTAATGATATTAATAAAAATAAATTAGCTAATGCACTGGTATTAGCTAAGGATTTCTTTTCTAAAGGCCAAAAGAAAAAAGTTAACAAACAAAAAGTCGGGCAGATGTTTCTCGTTGATGATCATCATGGCGGACTTGTGCCACCCGATGATCCTGAAAAAGAATTGGTGGAAAATATTATTATCCCGTACCTAAAACATGAGCATTTACAAACGAGTTTTGCAGAGATGTCAAGAGCAGTCGATGCATTTTATCACGCAGATCTGGATGTCACGGATGCGACAGCCTCTTTACTGATTTTGCATCTAAAATGCGCTCTGATGAAGGCTTTAATTAACGATACAATTAAATCTAATGACATTACTGTTCATGCAATAAGAAATTCAATGGCTGGGTATTGCATAAGCAAACCTTTAAATATGTTTGAATTATTTAAATCTAATTCAAAAAAATCTGTGCTTAATATTCCTGAAATTACCCTCAAGTTACACACAATAGGTGTGAAGCAGGGTAAAGAAATGGAGAAAGAGTTTGTAGATAGGCATATTTTGCCAAATTTGAAGCAGTTAACTATTTAGTGGATATTTAATCCACTAAAATTTATAACTTTTCACCTGCCCATCAAATTGCAAACAATCCTCTATACGGTGTTTTTGCACCGGACTTAATTCATCCAAAGGAAAATAGCGGTATTCGGAATGCTCGCTACTTAAGGTAATAATGCTGTTCTTAGGCATTTCACAGCGAAAAATACACGCATGTGAATTGTAAGCTTTATGAAAATACATGCCACTCATATAAAGTATGTGAATATGAACGCCTAGCTCTTCAAAGCATTCACGCACCAGGGCTTCGTGTATCGTCTCTTCTGGGTCGAGCGCACCGCCAGGCAATCCCCATCGATTCCCACCATAAGTGGCTTTGACTTGTAGAATGCGCTGCTCATCATCGGTAAATACCGCATGGGTACTGATGCGAAAAGTGTGCTCAAAAGCCATAAAATCGCCTTATATCGTAGAACTTTATTGTAAAATCCACTGTTGAGCCAACTCTTTCTTATCATACGAAAAACGTTTGATCTCAGGTTTAATAAACAATCCTACAATATGCTGAAAAATAATGGCAAATTTAAAGTCAGTCACCAATGCGATTTTTTTAACTTTAGCCTGGTGTTGATGAATAAAATTGATGTGTGCCTTAAACGCTTTGATACTGTCCCAGCCAGGAAATTTTGGTGTCTCGATGACTAGACCTTTTAAATAGCCATGTAGGCTAATGTAAGGGTCAATAATAGAAGCAAATTGCTTAAAATCTTCTACGGTTAATGGCGCGTGTGGTTTTACATACACCACCCCATTTTTTTCATCTAACATAATTTCCATAATGTGCCTGCCTATTGTGAGAATCGTTAAGTATAGTAAATAAACACGAAAGCGCTAAGGCACACTATTTTAGATCACTGAGGCACATTCACTACCGTACCAAAAAGATCAATCTGAGCCGGTGATAAAATCCGACCGTTGACCTGTGAGGGGGCCTCCCCAAATATTTCATTAGGGCTAGATTCTGACGTGATAATATTGCCACTTAATACAGATCCAGAAGACAGAAGAAATTCACCGTCCACCAGCCAATAGACATCATTTTCATCGGCGCCGTTTTGCAATACCACTTTGGAATTGGGACCAAAAAGCATTCCTTTTGATCTCACGTAAAAAATAAATGAACCCTTACCGCTTAATGTCACGGTTTGATCGCTATCCAGTAGATTGTGGTCTAAACAATAATTACCGGGAGTGATGATAAAACCATCGAGAAAACGTCCAAGACGGATACATTCAGTGTTGGACGTGAACATCTGATACGCGGATTGAACATCTTGTAAGGCAATTTGCGTCGCAAGCGCGCCATCGGGGTAGTGAACGTTACCCGTAGACACCTCTATGGTTCCATGACTCTCCATGCTGCCGACATTGCCACCATTGACCATGGCCTTACCCTGAAGATCATCATTGGTTAAAATATCACTTAAAATCCCAAAATCCTCAGCAGCGCCCAAGGTGCTGACGGTTGCATCGATACTTTTGGGAATAAAACTCAGGTAGCGTTCAACTTTGCCAGATAAAGGGCCATACACCCCTTCAGATATTAAGGGACAAGGCGGCGGGGTAATTAATAGTGTTCCGCTACAACGCTGGTAAGGATTAAAGCGTTTAATGACTAAACGATGGGGCTCAATAATTGCGTCGCAATCCAGGCTATTAAAAGTAAGCAGCGCGTTGGGAAATGCGTCATTGCTAAAGAGCTGAAACGCTAGATCGTAAATGGGTGTGGACCAGTTGTGTTCTAACCAAAATGTAGTCACTCTCTCTATGGGTTGATGTAGCGATGCATTTGGCATGGCACAAGCGATATCTTGAATAGGTGTGACTTCGCCGTAAGTCGTCTTTGCGTACCTATGTGGCATGTCATCCGCATGAACGACACCGATTAGGCTTAAAAAGCTGATTAAACAAGATGATTTATAAAAGTTTTTCATGGTTAATTCCTTATGGGTATGTTTTGATTGCATAGGTTTAATGATTATAAAATAAGACAAGCAGATTTATTTTCAGGCACGCGTTGTTGCTGAAAAGAGTTTACAGTAATGGGTTTATAAGCTTGCTCTAATGCTTTAGGTATTTTAGGACAATGGATAAACATTGGATTACTGAGCACATGTTTTGTAAATTGCCCAGAAATGGTCTCGCAAATTTGATCAAATTCATCTTTTTTATCACTATAATCATGATAAATATCATATAGAATGCCTGCTAATAGTTGACGAAATTTTCCGCCACTGACTGTCATGAGTGTTGTATTTAATTCTAATAACACATCATCACGATAAATCGCAATTAAACGGTTAAAAACAATCATAGGATCAGAGTATTTAAGTGCTGCAGATGCATTAACTATAAATGTAGTTTTATAATGCTCGAATGTTTGAAAGTTAAGAGTATTTCTTTCGGTGCGGTATCTTTCAATGTTTGTAAGATATCGATCAGAATTACGAATCAATGGTTGTTCAGGTGGTTGCGAATCTAATATGGATAATTCAAATTCAGAGTTTTTAACATTATTAATTGCTTTACGAAAATCGTTCAAATCATCTAAAGACATTAATATTCTCCGAAATATTTAGATTAATTGTGTGTAAAATACCAAATTTAAGTTGGAAAGTCAAATATGTACTAAGTAGGGCCTGGAAGGGCGTTTAATTGCATTTGAGGATAGCGCAAAACGGTGCCCAGCCGCTAGCTCTTGCCCTATTACCGAGCTATAGTTTAAGTCAGTATTTTACCCCCTTAGCCTGATAGAGGACCTAATGATGCCAACGACAGTACATTCCATATTAAGACGGTTATGCTTAATTTTATTTCTTTTTAGCCCCATGGTTATGGCGGATAATGGCATCAGTGTGCCTATTTTAACCTATCATAATTTTGACCCTTCGGTCCCTGGCAGCATGACTATCGATACAGGACGATTTGAAGAGCAGCTACGCTGGTTAAAAGACAATGGTTATACGGTTATTCCCTTAAAACAACTGGTCAGTTACTTACAAGGGAAAACTAACACTCTGCCTGCAAAACCCGTGGTCATTACGGCCGATGATGGCAAGAAATCTGTTTATACGTATATGCTACCGCTAGCACGCAAATACAATATTCCTGTGACCTTGTTTATTTATCCTTCTGCCATTTCCAATGCTTCTTATGCCATGACTTGGGATGAATTACGCGAATTACAAAAAACAGGCCTGTTTGATATTCAAGGACATACGTATTGGCATCCTAATTTTAAGCAAGAAAAAAAGCGCCAGTCGCCTGCTGATTATCAAAAATTTGTAGAGACCCAATTGGTTAAATCAAAAAAAGTATTGGAAGAGAAATTGAATACGCAGGTGACTTTATTGGCATGGCCGTATGGTATTTATGATAATGATTTAGAGCAAGCCGCAAGCAATGCGGGCTACCAGATGGCCTTTAGTATTGATGGCAGATCCGCCAATCGCTCTGATAATAAAATGGCACAGCCGCGGTATTTGCTGGTTGAAGGACAGAATATGCAAACCTTTGAGGCCATCATGAAAGGCGAGGCCAAGGGTTTGAAACAAACTGAAAATTAATGAGTAAGGCGCAATCCTTTGCGCCTTTAATTTATATTTTTTCCAACTTGGCAAGTTCTCTGTAACTGGGGATAAGTTCAAAGAGATCTTGCGGGAGGGTATCAAAAATATTATCCACAGCAGGGTTAAGGTAAGTGATCTGAGGTTGTCTTTCCTTAATATTTTTTTGGATACTCTCGATTTCTTCTATTAATGTCAGCAAGTGCTCAGAAGTTTTTTCATTTGTTTCACCTGAAAGTGCACAAACATCAAACGCCATGAGAGATTTTAAAAAAATATTAAGCGATAGGGCACCCTGAGCGTCTGGATATTTCATTGCCAATAAGTAACTTTTAAAGCCATGCATATAATAAGCGAGTATGCCAAGGTTATTAGATTTTAGATCATTTATTACACACTCTATGCCCGTTTCTAATATTAATTTATGTAGCATTTCATCGCACATAAATCCTTGTGGCGTGTAAGGGATTTCTGAAAGTGTAGGTAGTTTTGTATTTAATTGACAGGCATTTTTGCCCTCATTATTTTTAATCGCAGCCAGACTTTTCCCTCCATGAGCAAGTAAAACCAATGCAACTTCTTGCATATTTTCGTCTGCGACTCTATGCAATGCCGTCATTCCATCCTTATCCTTAATTTGGGGTTGTGCACCTTGGTCCAGTAATAATTGTGTGATCTCAGGAAATAAATTTGATACATAATGTAATACCGTTTTTCCTGTAATGTCCTGAACCGCGACTAATTTTTCAGTTTCAGCGGGATGTTGTTTGCGATGTTCTTTCTCATAATTCAGTAAGGTAATGATATTTTCAATGCGTGAATAAGCGACGGCGTAATGTAGGGGAGTCAGTCCATGGTGATTTTTAAGTTTGACCAGAGAGGTCCCACGCACACAACTCAGCAGAATGCGTAAGTTAAGTACACTTTTTAATTCAGCGGCATAATGTATTGCAGTCTTTTGTTTATTCGTGGGTGTTAATACATAAGTTTTGGCAAAATCACTTCCTTTTTTCCAGGCGATAAATACTATACGTCTAATAATATCAGAATTGACATGCCGAATCGCAAGGTGCAGAGGTGTAGCTTGTTCATGTTCATTGCCTGTTTCTCTAATTAAGACGAGTTCTTCAGCACCGGGTGTATCGAGCATTACTTTAGTCATTTCTTGGTGTTCATTGGTGAGCGCTAAATGAAAGGCATTCATACCATTGCCATAGGATGTGACTTTAAACAAGTTTTTAATCTCTAAACCTGAATGTAATAAGAGAAATATGGTATCCATATACCCTCCACTCGCTGCGCGAATAAATATTCGTTGTGCTATATCAGGGTGTTGTTGGTCAAAATTGACCCAATAGTTGGGATAAGTTGTTGTAGCATGTGTGATAAGTAGGCTCATGTCCCCAGTAGGTTTCTCCAGATTTAAGGTTGCATCTCGAAGAAATATTGCTTCTAGATCCTTTGGGGTAACAAATTGTGGGTAGCGTTTTACGATTGCACACATCAATTGTATATTATGTTCCGTTGTAGCATATTGAATCATCGTGCTGATAAGACCTTGTTCTAAATCGACATCTGAACTGATGATCCGCAGTATGCATTCGGGTGCGCCCATAGACTCATATAGTTTTTTAGTAAATCCAGAACGCGTAACAATTTTCTTGAGATCATTAAGATCCTCAATAATATAATCAGCACCATTGGTTACACATTCCGTATTATTTCGTTCCTTTATATTTTGTAGTGCACTGCTGACTTGCAATGCAAATCTTCTTTTTTCAGGGTGTACTTTGATTTGTGCAAACAGCATAGACAATAATGCATGGGAACCTTGTGCTATGAATTGCGCAATAATCTTATCTAGATCATTATGGTTTAATACCATTAAAGGGAATTTTTTAGGTTCAATAAATTCATTTTTCTCGTCTACTATCCATTGTATAGAGCGTTCTTCATCACTGACTATGAAATAGCGCGTAGTTGTATAGTGTATAGGAAAGATTTCAGGATCGATTTCAATCCGCTTAAACCCACCGATGACGCCATCTAGAGAAAGCTGATAGCCATTAATTGCACATTGCTTGATAAGTTCAAGATAGGGTTCATCAGGCTCGTTACCGATATTAAGCAGTCTCTTAATAGAATAACGTTTAAAAAACTCTGTTTCAAAATTGTTTAAATAGTCAAGGTCTATACCATACTGCTCTAATGAAATATTTTCTGCAACGTCATCCTTAAATTCTATTTGCGTCTGACCCAAATGAGTAATATAGATTTCAATACGTGGCATTAAAGGATCACGCTCTTGAGTGGTATCTAAAATATCCCAGGCAACGGCGATATAGTGTAAATAGGCCTTAAGGCGTGCTTTACTTACCAGGATAGACTGGGTACTGAGTAAGTCAGCCATCATTTCATTAATTATATTGACTTTGGTACGACCAAGGATCAGGGATTTATATTTATTTTCCTGTAAAATCATTGGCATATCGCATAATCCTCATAAGTAATGGTAAAGTTGCGCCAGTATATATGCGCATAAGTTTCCTGTCAAACTCATTGTATATAAACCTAGCAGCTGGACAAATGGCACCCCACTAGTAATAATTATCTCTTCTCCATTTCTTACAGAGCACAGCCGTGTCATTAAAAAAAACATTTTTCTTATTTGTGGCTTTAGGCGTACTTTTTATTGCCTTTTACACCCTCACCCACGCTAAACACGAATCATACCCTTTAGGTATTGCAACACCAAATCCGTTAGCCACCCAAGCAGGTTATGCGATGTTACAGCAAGGTGGCAGTGTGATGGATGCGGTGATTGCCGCGCAAATGGTGTTGACCCTAGTCGAGCCTCAATCTTCAGGGATGGGTGGCGGCGCTTTTTTAATGCTTAATGAGAACGATAAAATTCTAATGTTTGATGGCCGTGAAACAGCGCCTCTAGCGGCAACGCCTGATTTATTTATGCGCGATGGCATGCCGTTATCATTTCATGAAGCAGGCGTCGGTGGCCGCGCAGTCGGTGTGCCTGGGATTTTGAAAATGTTAAAATTAGCGCACGATCAATATGGACGATTACCGTGGGCAGATTTATTTGTACCTGCAATACAGCTTGCAGAACAAGGTTTTGCAATCAGTCCACGTTTAGCGATGATGATAGCAGATGATCCCTTTCTTTTTAATCAGCACGTGACTAGAAATTATTTTTATCATCCGGATGGTAGCCCTAAACAAGTCGGCGAAATATTAACAAATCCCGATTTAGCACAGACTTTGCGTAGCATTGCTAAAGAGGGGATTGCTGCATTTTACAGTGGGCCTATTGCAGAAGACATGATTAACACGGTGCAGCAGCACACAGATAACCCAGGTATATTGGCTTTATCTGATCTTGCTCATTATACGCCTAAAATACGCGAGCCGTTGTGTAGCATTTATTTGCAATGGCGAATTTGTGGCGCCTCACCGCCTTCATCAGGAGGCATCACTGTGGGCCAGATTTTAGGAATATTAAGTAGTGTGCAAACTGCGCCGCTTTATGCACAAACCGATCAGGGATTAAATTTTAGCAGTGAAACGATACATTTATTTAGCGAAGCGGGTAAGCTAGCTTATGCAGATCGTGATTATTATATTGCCGATCCTGATTTTATTGCAGCACCTGGAAATAATTGGCAGAACCTGCTTAATCCCAATTACTTAGCGGCGCGCTCACTTTTAATTTCGTCGCAGAGTATGGGCACCGCACAACCTGGGCGCCCAGAAGATTATCCCTTCATGTTAGGCATGAATAATCAGATTGAACGCCCCTCAACAGCACACATCGCCATCGCAGATGAATGGGGACAGGTACTCTCGATGACGACTTCAGTCGCCGATGTATTTGGCAGCCGTTTAATGGTGCGAGGATTTTTATTAAATAATCAACTGACCGATTTTAGCTTTAGCCCGATAGATCAAAATGGTTTGCCGATTGCAAACAGTGTTGCGGCCGGTAAACGCCCACGTTCATCCATGTCACCTACCATCGTATTTGATTTAGAAAACAATCGGCCTATCATTAGTGTAGGTTCAGCAGGTGGTCCCAATATTATTAATTATGTGGCCAAAACATTGATGAGCACTTTAGTAGGCGGCAGTACTTTGCAAACGGCAATGAATTTACCCAATATGGGTTCACGCAATGGTCCTATCGAATTAGAAGAAGGCCGTTTTTCTTCAAGTATTATTCAAGAATTACAAGCGCGCGGACATACGGTTGAAGAGATCCCGTTAAAGAGTGGTCTGCAAGGATTATTTCGCCCGGATCCTGAGCAATTATTTTGGCAAGGCGCGAATGATCCTCGCAGAGAAGGAACGAGCATCGTGGACAGATTTTAAAATGATTTGAACTTTAAACGCAACACTAAAAATACCACTAGGCTCATACACGTACCTAAAAACATACCGCTGATTTCAGTACCGATCCCAAAATGATAATCCCACAATACAGAAGTAAGTAACCCACTCAGCGATACTGTTAAAAACACAGTCAAATTACCTTTATATCCACGTATGGCGGCAACTATCGGTACTAATACCACAGGGGCCCATAAACCAAACACCACTAATACCGCATCAAATAAGTTTTCAAAAGAAATGGCAAAAAATATCGAGGCGACTCCTAGCGTTAGAGTAAATCCTTGCGTCAACCACAGTTCTTGTTTACTCGTCAGTTGTTTGGAGAATAAAGGTTTGCTGACATCATGGACTAAATTCACCGCAGCCGCATTTAAAAAAGAATCTGCAGAAGACATGATCACCGCTAACATCGAGGCCATGACAAAACCGGCAATCCCCACCGGCAGTACGGTTGCAACAATAAACGGCACGACTTCATTCGGCTGGCTCGCTGGATTTAAGGCAAGCGTGGCTAAGGCCATAAGCCCCACTACAAAACCTAAGGGCAGGGCGGCAAACCCGGCCCATAAGGCCGCACGTTGTACCTCTTTGCTATGGCCTGCAAGTAAGCGTTGAATATAGGGCGGGGCTAAGGCTTCGCCCAATAGGAAATAAGCCACAATAGAGAGAAAGGCGAGCGGTGAATAATGCGCAAATAAATCTAAGCGATCCGGCGGCAATGCGGCCAGCATCGCAGTCGGCCCGCCGGCGGCATAAACGGCCAAAATGGCAGCAACCGGCAAGGCTAGGGCGAGGATCGCAAATTGCAAGACGTCGGTCCAGACCACGGCTTTAAAGCCGCCTAAGGTCACGTAAAAAATCACCATGCTGCAGCCAATCAGGATCCCGATGGTTTGATTAATGCCAAAGAAAGTTTCAAAAATAAAGCCCATGGCGCGTAATTGGATCCCGATAATTCCAGCACACAAAATCCCGGCAAAAAGGCCGGTCATTATTTTAGCCGGCATCCCGTAGGCTTGTCTCATAATATCGCCCACAGAAATCGCCGTGCGAAACCGGCCCATATGCGGCGCAATAAAATAAGCCACCAACAGTTCACGTGCCGAAATGGCCGCTATGGCCAGCATAAAAACGATGCCATGGACATGAACTTCTGCCGCATTCCCCATGGTAAAACCCCCGCCGACAAAAGTCGCGCATAAGGTTGCAAATATCACCCAGGCCGGATAACTGCGCCCTGAGACGGCATAATCTTCCATAGAATGGATTCTACGTGCAGAGACGATAGCCATCACAAACAGAGTAATCATGTAAAGAACAACCACTAAGGTATTAATATGCATGCGAATTTAACCTTATCCTCGAAACGGGATTAATATGGAATAGTTAATTATAGCTAATGTTTAGCTGATAGTTTATTGAGATTTTCTATGTTATTCAGGTAAAAGCTGCAATAGCAGCGTTTTGCAAGTCAGTACATAAGCTGCTATACCAAGTAAAAAGGAGCCCATTATGCAGAACATCAACGGTCAACGCACCATTAAAAAAATTTGGAAAAGTGAACCTACCATCGAAGGCGCGGGGGTACACCTTAATCGTGCTTTTGGTTTTCATGAATTACCGCTGCTGGATCCTTTTTTATTGCTCGATGATTTTCGCTCTGAAAATCCTGAAGATTATAAAGCCGGATTCCCTTGGCATCCGCACCGTGGGATAGAAACCATTACTTATGTATTAGACGGGGATGTGGAGCATGGTGATAGCATGGGCCATCATGGCCATATTGGTGCAGGGGACGTGCAATGGATGACTGCAGGCAGTGGGATCATTCATCAAGAAATGCCTAAAGGCAATCGTAGCGGCGAAATGTTTGGTTTTCAACTCTGGGCGAATCTGCCGGCTCATGCCAAAATGATGAGTCCGCGCTATCAAGGGATCACCCAACAAGAAATTCCTCTTATTAAAACGCAAGACGGTGCGAGTATCAAAGTGATTTGTGGCCGTGTGAATGACACTCAAGGCCCCGTGCAAAATGTGATGATCGATCCCGAGTACCTGGATGTGGCTGTGCTTGCAGGGAAATCCTTTACCCATATTGTAAAACCCAATCATACCGTGTTTGCTTACGTGATAGAGGGCGAAGCGTATTTTGACCCCGCACGTTTACCGTTTTCGCATGATACCGTAGGGGTGAATTATTTTGATATGCAGCCGCCTTGCTCCTGTGGCAATGGCGCGTTAGTATTATACGAAAAAGGGGGCAGCCATATTACCGTGACCACCGACAAACATCCTGTACGGTTTTTATTAGTATCGGGCAAACCGCTCAATGAACCGATAGCCTGGTACGGGCCTATCGTCATGAATACCCAAGATGAATTGCGCATCGCGTTTCAAGAATATCAGGAAGGATTGTTTATTAAACCGGTGGGTTAATTAGGTTTTGCATAAGGCCATTGACAGTCATGAATCATTTCGATACCCTCATGAAAGTCATTTGAATAGCCATTTTAAATTATGCTTAACCAAACATTTTTTGACCGAGATCCTTGCCAATTAGCCCAAGCCCTATTGGGTAAAGTGATCCGCCGCAAACAGCAGGGCGTGTGGTTATCGATGCGGATCATCGAAACTGAAGCCTATTATATAGACGATAAAGCGTCTCATGCCTCCTTAGGTTACACGAAAAAAAGAGAAGCACTGTTTATGCCGGCCGGAACTATTTACATGTATTATGCGCGTGGCAAACCTTCATTGAATGTGTCTTCGCACGGTCCAGGGAATGCGGTCCTCATTAAAGCAGGTTTTCCTTATTTTGATAAAAAATCACCTATGGCTGGGCAGCAAATCATGCAACTGCTGCACGATGCGCCTAGGCCGTTAGAACGCATGGGTAATGGACAAACGATCCTGTGTCGGTCTTTACATTTAACCGTGCCGGAATGGGATCAAAAAACATTCGATAATAAAGTGTTTTATATCGAGGATCTAGGATTGACTCCCAGACAAATGATTACGACGAAACGATTAGGGATCCCCGTAGGGCGCGATGAACATTTGCCTTATCGCTTTCTAGATGCGGATTTTTTGAAATCAGTAAGCGCTTGTAAATTAAAACATTAAGGCTATGATCTTAAACGTGTCTTTCTCATTATTTTAAAGGAATATTCATGACCAAAATAAGGACAGCCCTCATCCTATTCCTATTGCTTTTAGTGACAAATTTTGCACAAGCGCAAGCCACCACACAAAATAATCCTTCTTTTAAACTTGAAGAAGCCACTATTGCCTCTATTCACACTGCGTTTAAAAATGGACAACTCACGTGTAAACAATTAGTGGGCGCTTATATCGATCGCATTAAAAAATACAATCTCAGCGTGGATGATAAGGCACCGATTAATGCCATTGCAGTGATTAATCCGAATGTGTTTGAACAAGCTAAAAAACTCGATGCTGCATTTCAACGCGGGCGCATGGGGCCGCTGCATTGTGTACCCGTGTTATTGAAAGACAATATTGATACCTATGATATGACCACAACTTCAGGATCACTCTCGATGTTGGGCAATCAACCCATAGAGGATGCTTTTTTAGCCGAAAAACTACGCAATGCAGGCGCAATTTTTTTAGGCAAGGGCACTATGGATGAATTTTCTTCCGGTGTTGCGGGCATTAGCAGTGGCCATGGCAGAGTAGGAAACGTGTATAATACTGCAAAAAATTCAGGAGGCTCGAGCAGTGGGCCTGCGACTGCGGTGAGTGCTAATTTTGCGCTGATAGGGATAGGTAGTGATAATAGTGGATCGATCAGAATTCCTGCGGCATTTAATGGCGTTGTGGGTCTTCGTACCAGTACGGGGCTCATCAGTCAAACGGGTATTTTTCCGCGAGGCAATCTTGATGGTGTTGCAGGGCCTATTACTCGTAACGTTGAAGACTTGGCGCGCGTATTAGATGTGATTGCAAAGTCTGATTCTGCTGATCCTAAAACAGCAGGAGTTCCGCGCGCACGCAGTTATAAAAGCTATTTAAATAGAAAAGGAATGCAAAATAAGCGCATAGGCGTCATCCAAAGTGTTGCTAAAAAGAATAGTTTTAGAGGCATGCCAGAGGATACCCATGATCTTTTTGAGCGCACTTTAAATAATTTTGAACGTATGGGTGCCAAAATTATTCCCGATATTCATCTGCCGTTTTTTGATCTCAATCGGCAATTTAATCAGGCTGGGGAGCGTGAGGATATTAATCGCTATCTCGCGTCTTATCCTTCCGTACGCAAAAATTATGCTGATATTTGCAGGTCGCACCGTGCATTTATGCTGGGTAAAACGGATGATTGTTTGAATTTTGTTGCACGCTTATCGAGAAAAAATAGTGATAATTATAATAAAGCCCTAAAAATGTTTCGCAAAAATAAAGAGTATGTCGAAAAAATAATGGATCACTATAATTTAGATGCACTCATTATCCCCGTAAGCTCAACCGGCAGCGCGACTTATGACACGCGTGCGGTTATGAATGAACTCGTGGCCTCTAATTCAGGATTGCCCAGTATCACTATGAATATCGGTTATACCCATCAAGGTGCGATGCCTATAGGAATAGAATTTATCGGCAGACAATATGCAGAAGGCGACTTAATTGAAATGGCTTATGCGTATGAAAAACAAACCCGTCCAAGAAAACTACCGGTGATGCCCTGGGCCAATCAGGCTTTGGTCGGGGTGGATATTCCTACTTATAATAATTTACTGACCCAGATAGGTTATGAAACCTATAAAAATGTGTTGTCGAAAACCACTCCACAAGAAGCGGCGAAAGTATTGACTCCAGAACTCTTTAGACGAATAGTGCGAAAAAATATTCAGGAATTAGGAAGCGCGGGATAAGGATGGATTCTATGCTAAGAAATCAATATGGAAGGTAGGGAATAAATATAATGCTCATATTAGATACACTTAAGAAAATTTGATCTCAAGGCCTTATTAATCGGCGTGGAGTAATAGTTAGAGATTAATTGTCCGCCTATTCCAGATGTAGCAATAATGGCGATATACCAAAACGCTACACTATCAAACGATTGGTTTGTGACCGTGAAAATACTTGTAAAAATGATGACAAAAAATACATGGGTTAAATATATTTCATAACTATTGCGGCCAAACCATTGAAAGGGCATGGCTAGATAATTTTTACGGCGGTCAGTGGTGATGGATTTTTGATACAACGCAATGAGTAATAATGCCATGCCTATTTCAAGAATAGTTACATTTAAGCCAATATGCGTTAAACCCAAATCATAGACTTGTTTCCTAAATACAACTATTAATAATGTGAGTGCTATGCCAGAGTATTGTAATATTAGCAAATTGAGTTTGGAGAATTTGACCTTGCACGCTACTAATCCAGCAAGGCAGCCTAGTGCGATTCCATCCATACAGGATAGATATGAATGATCAATCCATATCTCATTGCTAGTAAATAAAGTGCGGGCGAATGGTCCTAGGATTATAAATAGCAGCATGAGTAAAATAAAATGAAGATCTTTTTTTACGCCTCTACAAATTAACGGGAAAAATAGATAAAACATTTCTTCCACAGAAAGTGACCATAATACATTCCAGGCTGCAGGCAAGTACCCCGTTTTTGCTTCTAGCCAATTAAGATTAAAGGTAAGTGCTGAAAATACAGCTTGTCCTAATGAGGCTTGCTCAGGGTCTATGACAAATCCCTCAATGCCCATTCGATCTAGAAGGGCTAAAATAATTAGTAGTCCAATCAGGCAGGGCATAATGCGGGCAAATCGAATTAAATAAAATTGATCGTATTTAACATTTTTTAAGCTACCCCAGCGTTTGATAGAAGACGTAGTAATCAGAAATCCTGAGATTACAAAAAAAATGATAACACCGTAGTACCCGCTCCAAAAAACAATTTTATATAATGCTGGCGCAAATAGTTGTCCTATAGCGCTTTTATTAAAAGGAATGATAAGATTAATATGCAGCAAAATAACCGCTATAATGGCTAGGCCACGTAGAAAATCTATGGAATCAATGCGGTGATTAAAGGGCATATTTAATAATATCGTTTAATTTACAATATCCTGCAGTTTACAGGTTGCCTTTATTGAAATCAATTGAGGTATACAGATAACATCAGTTTGTGGTATATTTATTGCTAATGATGATAAAGGATACAATTATGAAAAAAATCATTCAAAATTATTTAGATTGCCTTGTAAGATCGGATTACGATAAGTTGATTAATCTTTTTGCACCCGATGCAATTGTATATTCACCATTGTACGGCAAACAAGACGCCAAAGAATTTTATAAAAAACTATTTCAGGATACCGCTCAATCTAGAATTAAATTAATTAATATTTTTACTGATGAAGTGAATAAAAGTGCAGCAGCATATTTTCACTACGATTGGACTTTAAGTAATGACATCATGGTACCATTTGATGTGGTCGACATATTTGAGTTTAATGATACCCGTGATAAAATCGTTACTTTGAAAATTATATACGACACATGGAAGACACGTGAGCAATTCAATGTTTTGTTACCCGCTCATGAATCATAATGGTTAATGCGCGTAATTGCTGCAATGAATTACTTATCGCAGGTTGTGTCAAATTAAAACTTTGGGCAGCAGCAGATACGTTCAGATCACGCATCAGCGCAGCAAATACTTTTAAAAGATTTAAGTTTATTTTATTAATGTTCATTAATTTTATATTAATGAGTTCCAGTTATTTTGCTTCTAAATATTATACAGGAATTTTACAATATTCCTTGGGGACAATAGGATCACTTAACGGCGGCTCCCCAAATGCTCGGGCGTGCAACTGCAGGGACTCCGCGCATACTTTGACGATTTATAGTTTTTAATGTAAAACCTGCTTGTAGAATATTAGCCTCAGTATCACGCGTTAAATGGCAGCCACATTGCACTATTTTCCAAAAAGGTTCTATGCGTTTTTGCCATTTTAAGCGCACAGGATTATTGTTTGCAGCCACATGTTCAATAAATAGTAATTTCCCACCGGGTCGTAAAACACGATGAATTTCGGATAATGCGATCGCAGGATTCTTTACCGAACATAAAAGTAAAGTAGACACCACGACATCAAAAGAATTATCAGGGACAGGAATGGATTCAGCGAAGCAATCAAGTATGCACGTAGACAGATGTGGGTAGTTCTTTAGTTTTAAATCCAGTTGTTGCTGCATAAATGAGTTTGGTTCTGCCAATACCAGATGTTTTATTGTTTGGGGATAAAAGCTAAGATTAGCACCCGTACCACAACCCAGCTCTAAAACATCTCCGGATAAATCTTGTAATAGGGTTTTACGCCAATCTTTTAGGCACTTTTCTTCAGCATCACGCAGCATGTAATCGTAATATTTTGCCATAAGCCATGAAAACATCAGTTTATTCTCCACTTAAGTTTAATGGTATGGGAAATTCAATATCAGTACATGTATCATACGTTTAACCTATGATCTTTGGGGATGGGTAAAGACGCTTTAATGTATGGCATAGTTTACAGCCAGCATGTATTGAAATCAAATTTAGGTATGCAGATAACATCAATTTATGGTATAGTTACGGCCAATACTTGTAAATAGGTTACACATGTTAGATAAACTTACACGTAATGCCCGTATCGATCTTTTACGTGGTATAGCCATTTTGCTGGTATTGCTTTTGCATTTTCATTTGAGTTATCGCTTGGACCAGATTGCTTTATTGGCATGGGTTCCTGAGTCCATATTACAGATGTTACTGCGCAATGGAAATTATGGCGTCACGATGTTTTTTGTTATTTCTGGTTTTTTAATCACGCGCACTACGCAACAACACTGGGACAGATTAGGACAAGTGGATGTGTTGGGTTTTTATGCAAATCGCTTTGCTAGAATTATTCCACCGTTATTATTAGCGCTGATAGTAATTATCGTATTGGGATGTGCTGATTTACCGTCATTTATGAATAGCGATGCCGGTAATGGTTTCCCTAATGCATTTTTTTTTATAGCAGGTGTCTCGGTGCTCACTTTTTGGCACAATGTATTGATGCAACATGTGGGTTATTTCAATTATGCGCTCAATATTTATTGGTCTTTATCTGTTGAGGAAATATTTTATCTCTTTTTCCCATTATTATGTTTATTATTGTCAAGGCAGCGATTAATTTTATTAGCTTGTTGTTTATTAATTATTACAGGTCCAATATACCGCAGTATTCATGCGGATAATGAACTGTATTTTATGTACGGATATTGGGCATGTTTTGATGCAATTGCTCTAGGTGTCGCTACGGCTTTGATTGCGCCTCGCGTACCGCAGTTGGGTTGGTATGTGATGCCTCTTCAGTATGGTGCAGTTTTACTCATTACATTTACCTTTTGGCAAGGTATTATAGGGCATGAAATATTTGGCTTTAGTTTAATTGCATTAGGCACTGCAGTGTTATTATTATTTGCGGGATCTGATGTTGAAAAGGGGCGCACATTTACAAGCTTATCTGCTCGCAGTTTACGATTAATGGGACGGTATAGTTATGAATTATATTTATTTCATATTGTTTTACTTGGACTGTTACGCACGCTGATCCCGCCCGAGTCTATGGGGTCCCCAATGAAACTCGTTTGGTTATTCATCTATTTAATAACCTCTGTGCTATTAGCCAAAGTAATTGCATACTATTTTTCAGAGCCTGTGAATACAAAGATCCGAGCAGCATTTGCCGAGCTGCGACTAAAAAAATCAATGCCTGATTTTCGGCTACCTGATACTGAATAACCATTACAATTCCTTATATGAACCTATCTAACCACATAAAACAAACCTATTACCAAGCGCTACTGGCTAAAGATAAAGCCTATGAAGGTGTATTTTATGTCGGAGTTAAAACCACCGGGGTATTTTGTCGTCCCACCTGTCCGGCAAGAAAACCAAAGTTTGAAAATTGTGAATTTTATCAAACGGCACAAGAGGCACTGTTGGCTTCATTTAGACCATGTATGCGATGCCGACCATTGTCGCATCCTAATCATGTGTCGGACGTGGTGCGTAAACTCGTAGAAGCAATAGAATCGAATCCTGAAAAAAGGTGGAAAGATAGTGATTTTGAGGCATTAACTATAGATGCCTCCACTGCACGACGTCAGTTTAAAAAAAGATTTGGTATGACTTTTGTAGCTTATGCCAGGGCAAGACGTATGGGGATTGCAATGAAACAGATCAGAAAGGGTGATGCGGTCATTGAGGCACAACTCTCAACAGGCTATGAATCCAGCAGTGGCTTTCGTGATGCATTTTCTAAAGTCATGGGGGCTGCGCCTACAAATTTTAACAAACAGCTCAATGTATTAAAAGCCTCTTGGATAGATACGCCCTTGGGGCCCATGTTAGCCATTGCAGATGAAATAGGGTTATATTTATTAGAATTTGTTGATAGACGTGGGTTAGAGAAAGAAGTAGAACGATTACGAATTAAAACTAAATCAGCCATTATTCCAGGATCTACCCAATCTATATCATCGATTGAGGAAGAATTGCATGCTTATTTTAACGGCCAACTAAAAGTATTTAAAACCCCGCTCAATTTATTAGGCAGCCCTTTTCAAAAAAGGGTTTGGGATGCATTAACGAAAGTCCCTTACGGTGAAACACGAAGTTATACCGAACAAGCCCATGCACTAGGCCAACCAAATTCAGCACGGGCCGTTGCCAATGCAAATGGCGCTAATCAGATTGCGATAGTAATACCTTGTCATCGTATTATTAATAGTAATGGTGATCTTGGTGGTTATGGCGGCGGAATCACACGTAAACAATGGCTGATTAATCATGAAAAGCAAAGCACTACTTAAGCAGTCGAGCTTTTTAAAATTGCTTTTATATGATTTTGTAATAAAGAATGATGACCTTCATTTTCAATAATATTTAATTTAGCAAAAGGCCATGAGTTTGCGTAAATATGCGCGTGTGACAGGGGCGCTTGTGTATCTAAAGTGCCTTGCCAAATTGTAACAGGACACGTAATATTCTGTAGCTCAAATTTCCATGGATTAAAGATCAGATTCATTTCGTGGGCGGGACCCGCAGTTCCATTTCTAAATGCTTCAGTCGTACTGTCTATAATCATTTTTCCAAAAATGGGATCTAGCAAAATATTTTGATCACGCTCTGGTAATTTTTTAATCATCTGTGCAATTACTTTGTTGGGATTTTTAAGCATTATTAGCGTGAGTTTCATCATGACTGCAGTCAGAAAAGGCATGCGTTGAATTAATTTTTTAACAATTATTTGTCCGCGCGCCATACCTATTTCTGAATCATGATTTTCAAGCGGGGCCATGCCTGAAACAATAGCAGCGCCATTTAATCGCTCGGCAATTGCATAAGCACATGCGGCGATAAAAGGTGCGCCGCCAGAGTGTCCTACTATTGAAAATCTTTCTATATTTAAAGTATCTGCACTATGTGCAACGTCAGTTGCCCATGAAAGAAGTGTACTTTTTTTATCAATGGAGGATAACCCCATGCCAGGGCGATCAATGCCAATCAAGCGATAGTGATTAGTAGCCGCAACGTGATTAAAGCGACTCGCTTCAAGCCTACTTCCAGGGAAGCCATGAAAATAAAAAATTGGCATTCCATTTGGATCTCCATATTCGGCATATCCTATTAATCTTTTATCTGCCAGGGTAATTATATTTTTTTGATGATTCATAATTGATATCCGTCTCGCAAAAATCCACCCACTTGAGTGTCCCAAAGTGTTTTATATAATCCATTATGGGCAAGCAACTCAGCATGCGTGCCATCTTCTACAATTTTCCCTTGATCAAATACAAGGATGCGATCCATATGGAGCAGTGTTGATAAGCGATGAGCAATAACAAGGGTTGTTTTATTCTGCATTAATTGCCAGAGACTAGTCTGAATATCACGCTCAGTGACAGAATCAAGCTGAGAGGTTGCTTCGTCTAAAATTAAAATCGGTGCATTTTTTAAAATCGCACGGGCAATGGCTATTCGCTGCCGTTGCCCGCCTGAGAGTTTTACGCCGCGTTCACCCACAGTAGAGGCATAGCCGTCGGTTAATTTGCTGATAAATTGATGAGCGTGTGCTTTTTTTGCAGCTATGATGACATCATTATCGGTTGCACCACTCAGCCCATAACGGATGTTTTCCATTAATGTGCGATGAAACAGGGTGGGATCTTGCGGGATCATGGCAATTTGTTTGCGTAAACTCTCTTGTGTGACATCGCGAATATCTTGTTTATCAATATAGATATGTCCATCAGTCACATCAAAAAACCTAAGTATAAGATTGACAAAAGTAGATTTTCCTCCGCCTGAATAGCCTACCAATCCCACTTTTTGTCCCGCATGGATAGTGACGGATTTATTATTGAAAAGCAGCTTAGTATGCTTATAGTGGAATTGAACGTTTTCAAAAATAATTTCCCCTTTTACATGCTGGATATCGGGTGCATCCTTTTTATCTTGTATGTCTTGGGGAACGATAAGCGAGGTTAGGCTTTGATTACATTTACCAAATGCTTCATGAAACTCATTAACTTTTCTCATTGTGTACCATGTAATATGCGCAACTTCCATGCTTAAGCCTAAAATAAGCGCAAAATCGCCTATTGTGATTAATTCTTTAGCATATAATTGAATTAAAAAGTAAACCATCACACCTAGCATGATGGAAATCATTAGGCCTTGAATGCTGCGGACTATTAATAAATACATTTCTTTGGATTGAAATGTTGTCTTATCCCGTAATAAATATGGCTCAAGACGGCTAGACTCATAATCCCGCCTAGAAAAAATTCTAACATTACTTGCGTTTGAAATGCTATCAACGAGTTGCCCTGAAATTGCCGATTCTGCGCGTGCGTGTATGTCTGATAATTTTACAAGTCGTTTCGAGATGTATACGCTAAATGAAGAAAACACAATAAACCATAAGGCTAGGGTGTAAAAAAATACATCATTGACATAATACATGGTAATAAATGCAATGAAGAGTAATGAAATTCCACGTAGAAAATCAGCAGTAACATAATGTACTGTGCGCTCTATATTATCTACTAGCGTATTGATTTGATGAGAAATACGACCCGATAAATTATCATGAAAAAATTGAGGAGATGCGCCATGAATAAAACTAAACGTCTCGCTAGTCATATTATTTTTTATAACAGGCTGAAATTTATAATTAATGTAATCGATTGTTCGCCAGGTGATATTGTCAAAGAGTATGAAGTTTAATACGATCAACATTGCTGGCCAAGTCAAAAATGCAATATCGTCCATCTTCGATGAAGAGAGGATATTGATCATATCTTTAATCAGCATGCTATTAAATGGTCCCCAAGCACCCGCCATCAGGGCCATGAAGACGTAAATGATAATCATACTTTTGTAGGGCTTATAAAAATGCCAGACAAAGGAAAATAAGTTTTGTGGTAATAAGTTATTCATTTTTGCCATGATATTCCGGTTTACTTGCTAAAAAGATTCGATTATCCACTTTAGTACAAGCCAAACTCAAATATCTATTCCATATGTTAAAATATAAGCCCAATCTAAGTTTCTAGAGAAGCGGTCTACTGCATACCCTACATTTGAAAAGACTTCTGCCATGGCCACGCCAATGCCAGAACTTGCACCTGTGATCACAATAAGAGGCTTATTCATGGTTGTTTTTCCCAGATAAATGAGATGATTTTATAATTAAATTAAAAACTGATTATATTGCATATTTTTCAACTGCCACCTTATTAAATTTATTGTCTAAATATAAAATATACTGCACCTATCATACATAATCCTGCCCATAGAAAATTCCATGTTATTTCCTGTTTCATATAAAAAATTGCAAATGGGACAAATACACTTAATGTAATAACTTCCTGTATGATTTTTAATTGTGCCAAGGTTAAGTGTGCTTGTTCAAAGCCAATACGATTAGCAGGCACTTGGAAAGTATACTCGAAAAAAGCAATAAACCAGCTTACTATAATAACAAAAATTAAAGGTTTAATTGGAAATATTTTTAGATGCGCATACCAAGCAAATGTCATAAATAGATTAGAGCAAATCAGCAGCCCGACAGTTAAGAATACGTTTCCCATTTTCTTTACCCTTTATAAATTAGTTCGTTTCCTTTTCACCATAACTCTCTTTTATTCCACGCATCGCTTGGAGCTGCTTGTGTGCGTCGTATAATAGAGGTTACAAATGATTCATAAACCATTACATCCCGGTGAGATAGTCCGTGAGGTTTGCATAGGCTGAAGTTGAGAAGTAGAGACTATGAATTTTTGAACACGTTTTCCTGTGATATCTCCTACATAAACAGCTCCGTAAGCGTCTATTGCTATGGTGTGAGCCATTTCAAACTGACCATCATAATTACCGAATCGTCCAATTCTCATGAGGGGCACGCCATCAGGTCCAAGCATAACCCATGCAGAGCGATCTGGTGGATCTTGTGGTTGCTCTCCTCCGTCAGCAATGAAAACATTTCCTATGTGATCAAATGCAATGGCATAGGGTCGTCCAATTTGTTTGTCAGACCATTGAGCCAAATAGCGGCCAGATGGGTCAAATATTTGAATACGACTGTTTTGTCGATCAGCAACATAAACATTTTCAGCGGCATCAAGAGCAATCCAATGCGGTATATTAAACTGTCCAGGGCCTGTTCCTTTGGTACCCCACTGAAACATAAACTTCCCATCTTTTGAAAATTTCATGACCCTTGAATTTCTGTAACCATCACTCACATAAAACGAGCCATCTTTAGAGACTGCAACAGCAGTAGGACGATTGAAGTGTTTATCATCATCTCCAGCGACACCTCGTTCTCCGAGAGTCAGTAGTAAACGTCCATTTGGTGAATATTTATATACTTGGTGAAGTGCAATGTCGGTTAACCAAACATTGTCGTGATCGTCAATAGTTAGACCATGTGGCATTGAAAATAAGTTTTCACCCCAACGATTGAGCAGCAATCCAGTGTGGCCATCAAACACAGCAATTGTTGGCCTTGTTATTGTTGTGAGTTCAAGAATATCGGAGGTAGGGAACATCCGGTTAGCACGATGAAAAACAAAAATTCTGTCACAGGAATCAACTCCAACACCTGAAACGGAACCAAGTGTTTCTCCATTAGGTAGGGTTGGCCAACCGTGTACAACCTTATAAGCAGAGACGCTTTGTTCATTTGCATATACATTGGTATATGACATAGAAACTAAGAGCATAAATATTAACCCTACACTCAAATATATTTTAATGTTCATAAACATTTTCTCATTATTTAGAAAGTGCTGCACATATTTCAATTGGATGCGGTAATTTTCGGTATGGTTGTCGCTTGAAGCAGAGCAGATTTGCGTTGTTCACTACATAATAAATCTAATAATATAATAAAACAACCTTTTAGAGATGACCTCGGGCCAGCCAAGTGAAAATGTCCTAATTGGGTACATCTTCCCCTAGGTTCCCGTGATGTATATTGATATAATGGGGCTCTAAATTTAACCTGAGAGCCATTAATTACAAATGTCAATTCAAACATTAGCTACCGAAGGAGATTATGCCCTCGTAGAAAGGACCATGCAGATTGCAGCACAGCTAAACTTTGTTTGTAAAATATATGAGCATCAAGACTATAAGTCAGGGAAAACCTCAGATGAGGCAGCCGCCACTCTTGGCCAGGAAAAGTCAAAAATCATCAAATGTTTATTTCTAAAAGATAAAAGTGGTAGATCATATGGGACTATCTTAAGAGGTTGCGACAGCTTAGAATTTAAATCATTAGCAACCGAATTGGGAACCAGTAAGTCGCAATTGCGTTTTGCTACGCCGGAAGAAATCGAAAATGATACTGGCTATAAATTAGGGGGATTGCCAGTCACTGCTTTTAAAGAAAAAGGTGTCCCTACTTTTGTTGATGAAAATGTAATTAAAGAAGGAACTACTACGGGTTCAGGCGGAACGGAGTATCACGCAATGGAGTTCGATGCTACCCAACTGTTATCGACGTTAGGCTATAAGATAAGCAAATTAGCCAGATGAGGGCATTAGCCTAAAAAAAATGTAAAGAAGCTTGTCTTTGAATATTACCCATAGATCAGTGTAAAAAAAGCATAAAGTTTGTATTATTTTATGTTTTACAGCTGTTATTTCCATGGATGGGGTGATATTGTGCAGGTAAGGTTAAGTTCGTTAGTTTTATCTATTGCAATTACACAAGTAGGTCCAAGTTCACGCATCACTTTTGCCATCGCACGAGAAGCCCCCTCATATCGATTCTCATACTGGCGGAGTAATCCTCCCTGTGGCACTGACAGATTGTTGTTAAGTTTCTTGCTTGCCTCTTCGATATAAAGATTACTATATTTCTCATGAATCATTTGGGCGTCTTTATATCTAATGGGTTGGTTGTGTTTTCCCAGCTCATCATTAAGGTGACCAACTTCTCCGCCATAATACCGTACATCAACTTCAGTTATTACATCGTGTGCGTTGTAAAATTTAAATTTCATTTTTAACCCCACTAAGATTTTGAGTTGATTATAATAGCATGCTGACACAATGAAAACTGGGGGCGGACAAATTTTAATTATTCTTCAGAAAATGCCTGTCCGAGATTCCGTCGAATTGACACCATACCTCAGCTTTCATTAATATCATTGATCAAAATATAATCTAGATATCACTGGACAATAAGAAATGTATAATAATGGAAAAATTTCACCTGCATCTAGCTCATCAGCCATTTCTAATTCTAACTAGCGATAAAATTATATTCAGATACTTAAAAAATATTATTATTGGATCTAAGATTATTTGCAAAAATATGCAAAATTAAGCTGTTTTTGACGCCATTCTTCAATGTAATACTAAAAGTAACTTTCCAATCTATATGTATGTCTCTAATGTGATTGAGCTAGTGGGCACACCACGTGCATCTATTTTCCCAGAAGATCTGTTGCTTGAAAGAAATGTTTATATCAATCAACAAATGAAACAAGTTAAAAGTATCACTGGAAATATTATGCATTTAAATAGCCGCGCCCGCGCCCGCTTCACAGAATAAAATAGATAATGAATTCAAGCTTGGCAATTCAAATGCGTGATAAGGTAAGTGGGAATATACCCATCAGAAATGAAATTGCAAATAATTCCTGGCATTGCGAGCGAAGCGAAGCAATCCAGTTCCGAATGACTTAGTTCTAAAACCGGTTTTCCGTTGCACCATACGCACTAATCCTATTTTAAATATTTTTTTTGCACATGATCATGACGTTCATAAACAAAATATTCAGTACTTTTTGTATCCTGGGAATTATTTTCAAAACCGCCATTATAGTTTTTTATATCAAAAAGAAGTGTTATTCTTTTGTGGGTTTGTGATAAATCTCCTGGAAATTCTGCGCTTTTTACCTCAAAATGTTTTTCAGGTTCAATTTCATTTTCTTTGAACCCGGCGTTGACCGCCTCACTTGCGCTCATATAGCCAATCGCTGAACCCACAGCTCCACCCGCAGCAGCACAAGCAAAGGACCAAAGCCCAAAAGGTTTGCAAATCCATCTTCCCAATTCTGCAGATGAGGCTCCTAGTCTTATGGCGGCATTCCATGATGTTTCAATCCTAACAGTTTCGTGAACAACAGGAGTGAGATCATGGGTTGTTATACTTTCATGAGCTGCCTTCGCAAAATTTATCGCATCAAGGCCAGCAGCCATAAGGGTTAGCCCATACCCTAAATACTTGACGCCTTCTGCTGCCTGCACCACAAGAGGCGGTTCATAATTTGGATTAGGTGTGAATTTCCCCAAACGTCGAGTATCTTCGTAAAAGATTTTATCTGTGATAGGATAACCTTCTGGGATATAGCCAAATCCATTTTCTATCAGCTGTTTATGGGTGATGGCGGACGTTATTGTTATATTTACCTTCCATGCCCCCGCAATATCTTTGGGTTCAATAAAGTCGGGAACCACAACTTCCGATAGCAGACTATTTTTAAGAACGATGCCTCTGAGTTGTGGATTAATTTTGTAAACAGATGATCGCTCAACTTTAGTGTTTTCATGATCAGGATCAGGATATTGTTTTGCTATATTCCTTGATGTTGACGTGGAAATATTGTATTTAATTGAAGCCCCTGTATTAGATGAGGGAGCCGAGCGACCTTTATTGAAATGCTCGCTTTTGAATCCTTCAGGAAAAATTTCATCTGTAGGCTGCGCAGCTCCCCTATATAAATAGTTAATTTTCACCGCTGTGCTTTCTTTAGGTATGACGACAGAAAATGTCTGCGATTTTCTTTTATCAGAATAGTCATCATGTCTCGGATTAAATAAAACACTTTTTCTAATAGGCGATGAATTTTGCATGCGATTAATAGCCTGGTTAGCCAAGATATGCTGCCTATTAGTTTCAGCTGCTCTAGCATTAGAAGCATCGATAGCAGTGTGAAGATCATTATTTGGTGCCGCTGCACTGATAGTATAGGTTTTATTATCGGTTGATGCATTTGTTGCAGCTATTTTTGCCTCCGCATTCGCTGTAGCGATCACCACGCCCGTTGCAATAGCGGCTGCGGCCCTTGGAGAAGGGTGCATAAAACGCCATAAAACCAGCGCCTTTTTGGAGTCATTCGAATTGTTGTTAGAATCACTAGAACCATTATTTGAACCACCTGCAAATTGACTGATATAATTGATTGTTGATTGCTTGATATTTTGAGTTTCAATATCCTTCCATTTTTTCGAGGTTGTAGGAGTTTTATACTTTGTGCTCTGGGATTGCGAGTGCAATTCTCTGAATCTTTGTCGATCACGCTCAAGGCCCTGAACACATTCAACAGCTTGGATTGTCCTTTCGACTTGCCGTATTTGAAGAGATACGGAAAAATCGCTCGAAGCGTCGGTAAATTGTGCATTGCGAATGGCGGCACGTGCACGATCCAAAGACAAGGGTGTTGTAAAATGTGTTGCGCTAAAAAGATCAGATGTGACATTCGCCAATTCAGTCTTTACGCGTTGTCTTTCCAAATATTTTGAAGGGCCCATATCACGAAAACTAGGCGTTGCATTGACGCCGCCGGTAATGATATGGTCATTGTCTACTTTTGTTGTAATAGACGGAACGCGATGTTTAGTATTAGGTTCTGCATTCAGTTTTGGAATTTTACCCAAACCAATTGAAAGAACAGCTGATTCAAATGCATCGCATTCCATTAATTCTCCACGTATCATTTCCTTTTCGTGTTCAATAAGTGCAATAATGTTGCCTTCCAAATTATTTTGAATATTTTCCTTCATTGTATCGACATAGTGTTTAGCTTCGCTTTGTACATTCGCCCGAAGTTCTTCACGACGCTTGGCTTTCTGTTCCTTTGCCCTTGCAAATAAATCACCAGAATATTCTTTTTGCAACCACTCCGCTCGTATGATGATATGCGCTTCCATAAACAGCAAGTAATCACCTTCAGCAAGTTTATCAATTGCCTCATCAAATGCATTTGAGACTAAATACCTTTTCAGATATGAAAAGTCTGGGAAAATTTTTGATTTACTTAAGCTATGCATTTCCGCCATGACGCGAATCATTTTTTTGCCACGGAGTTTTTGAAGAATCTTTTCGATTTCAGCAGTTTTTTTGACAGAAGGATTAAATAATGAAGTCATTATTTTTGCCATTTGGCTTTCAGTCATCGCCTTAGTCAGATCCTCTCTATTGCCATCTACTGCTGCGTTAATTGCATGTTGAAGCTTGTCGTTATCATTGTCAAAATATTCAAGAACATTATAGCCATGGTTTACCAAGAAATTTGAGATGTTATCTGCTGCTCGTTTGCGCTTTTCGGCTACAAGAGTATTAAAAGTCTTTAAATGAGTATGTACAGGATAGTATTTTTCAAGTAAGGAAGGGATTTTATCAGAAGATATCCTTCGATTGATCAAATCAGCTTTATAATTGGAGCGCTCTGCATGATGGAAAATAAGAAATTCATTATCTGTAGCGGTATAAACCGGTTTTGAGAACCTAATAATATCTTTTTCACCGATTACCAATTTAATGTAAGGACCGTATTCTGCGTCATGTTTTTCAAGTATTTCTTTCTGTTGCTTTGCAACTTCATCTTTTTGAATTTGTAATAAATCAGTAATTTCGTTTGGCATGGCACCAGAAGCAAATTCTTTCTCCAATTCAAAATCTATTTTTGCTCTCGCGAAATCAGATATATCACCGGACATCCATTTATTTTTGAGCCTTTTATATGCATTTTTCTCTATAAATTCTCGCATGCTAGCACAGGATTGTTTGAGTTGCGATTTGCTTGGCATGGGTTGGGTAGTAATTTGTTTTTTATAGAAAGCAGATTTCATGCGTTCGGCATATTCAAGACGTTGAGAGTGGTGCGCTTCGTTATTCTCATCTGCATATAAATCTCTCTCTTGTACCATTATTTTAAAAAGGTGGCGCGTTTCTCTTGCCCAGAATTCGTCATCGTTAACATTGCGATTTAATTCATTTATTCTGTTCTTGAGCAGTTCTTCCCAATATTGATTAGATTTGAGATTTTCAGTCCATTCTTTTCTTTTTTCTTCAGCAAAGGCTTTCCATCCCGCTTCATTTTCCAATCGGGCCATCTTTAATTCACGATTTGTTTGATTTTTCACGCGTCTTGTTTGTAACTCATGGACTGCAGCAGTGATTTTAAAAAATTCTTTTAACTGCTTAAATACGGGCAAAATTTCAGCAAGTTTGTCATAATGTTTGGTCATTGCCGCTGCAAACTTGGCTTCATCTGAGTTGTCATTTGCATCCACAGGAGCATCTTCAAGCTGACCTGATACTCCAATTTGCATGGCTTGCTTTTTGACGATGACGCCAGGTTCACCATATTCAATGATGTCGAATTCATCAGTCTCAGAACAATAGCGAGGAATTTCACCCAGTTGGATCCAAAATCTTGTTGCTTTGGATTTTGCATTGTGGCGTTGCTTATGTGCATAGGTTAACAGTTCATTTTTAATATCATCATCAAGACCTTGCAGTAGTGCCGACATATCTGTGGTGTCATAAGGAGGAATGGATCTAATCAGCCGATCTTGGGTCATCATTTTCAAAATTTCGTCACAATGCAATAAGCATCTCAAATATTCTGTATCTTCTAGTGCATCAGGAGAAAATCGCATAATCTGTATGGGATCTAGCGAATGATAGGGATTGTTTTCATCTAAACTGAAAATGGCGTGATTAACACCGCCCTTCATTAATTCGAGTATTTGTCTATGAGTAAAAAGCTTATCCGATGGATTGTCACCATTTATCCATCGTTCGGCTAAAATCTCAAGACCTCCACCTTCTTTGATTACAAAACCCACAAAGGATTTGTAAATAATATCCTCAATATCTTCTTCAGATTCTGGAAAAAGAAGTGCGCCGGGTTCAAAAAAGCCTTCAGCATTTTGAGGGATCGAAATAAAAGGGGCATTTAAATATTTATTCATTTCAAAAATGCTAGTGTTACTTTGTAACAATAATGCCTTCATGGCGACTAGTCGTGCTTCTAAAATTTCATGTGGGCTTGCGTCATCGGACCCTAGCATATTTACGTATCTTTTATAGTACTGCTCAGCTCTTTCGCTAGCTGATCCTTCATTGGGATCAAAATCTGCATTTTTCATTCTTTCAGAAAAGCGATTGATCATTGTATTTTCTAAGCTACGATAGAAATTCTGTCTGGATGATTGATCTATAAAACGTGTGGGCTGACTGAAGCTCGGGAAGCTGCTTATTACATACATCGCTCTATCTGCCGCTGCTTGCATGCTATCAATATTTGAGCCGTGACTAATGGATAACTTGGGATAGAGAGACGCAGAAATGGTATCGCCTATATGCCCTAACTCAGCTGCTATTTTATTATTATCTTGTTGGGTCATTGTGGTCACATTATAGGTGAACTCTGCCAAATATTTCGTGATATGTATAGAAAGGTACAATGCATTTGATAGTGGAAGACGTGCCGCCATAGTCATGGCTGATTGATAAACAGTCAGCGCAAGTATCTCGCAAGAAATTTTATCAACCTCGTTTGTGCATACTTGAGATGCGAGCTGAAAGGACAAACCAGCGGCGACAGAGGCATTGGCTTTGATGTCACCACTTGACATTGTTTGGGCAAGATCAATAAAGTAATAGGCAATATTAAAATAATCATCATATTTAAGATCGCTTTGTGTAAGTTTGCCAAGCGTAGATTCTGCATGAAGTAGGATATCTAAGAATGCACTGGATTGGTTGCGTAGTATTTCAATTGCATAGGCAGTCTTCTTTAATCTCTCAGGATTCACAACAGGGGTTTGATCTAACCAATAGTGATGCACAATTTGTGCTGTTAGTTTTTTGAAATACTTGCTTTCAATGATGTTAATGAATTCAGGATGGATGCAGTTTGTTTCAATCTTAAGTTTTTGTTGCTCGTATTCATGTTTTGTTTCTGAAATTTCTTTGAAGCGTTTTTCTTCCAATTCAAATTTCGCAACACATGATTGATAATGAAGGGATACTTTTTCACTTTGTTCTAATGCTATTTTCCTGCCCAAATCCAGTGTATGCCTTTCCCTTTCCAGCAGTTCAAGTTCACTTTCAAGTTTTTCCTGAATCTTATGGTTAGGCGAAGTCATGTAGAGTACGCGTGTTAATGCACTATATATTTTAGTAAACCTTTCTTTGTTCGCGTCTAATTTATTTTCAATGTTCTGAAGCTTTGCTTTAAGATAATCGTCTAATTTCTTTGCATTACTCATGGATAGTCTAGCTTTCTCAAACTCTTCAGACGACTTCTCGTATTCGAGCAAGTTATCTTTAAAATCTTTTAATAGCAAATCAAGTTGTCTTTTTGCAGCCTCATGCTTCTGATACTGTGAATCAAAAAGCTGATGTAGAATTTCCATCGCTACGCTGTGCTGTGCTTTAATGTCTGTCAAACGGATCAATTGCAGCACAATTTTTCCTAGGCAAATTGATTCGTAGCTAACGCCACGTTTTTTTAATTCGCTTTCAAGATAGTCTTGGATCGCTGTAAGCAGTTTTCCATAGTATTTGCCTCTGATAAACTGATTTAAAATATCAAATAAGATTGTGATATTAAGCTTTTCGTTTAAAAAAGTGGGGGTTTCTGGTCCTTCAGGATTAATCTCGGTTTTTTTTGCTATTAATGCGTAGACATTATCAAATACTTCATCAACGTCATTTCCATTAGCATTGGAGTAAGTGAATGTATATAATTTCCCATAATAATCAGATGAAAAAAACGAGCTTTGCTGAGGACTGGCTTTATCTAATACTTCCTTTTTATTTTCGTCGCTGAAGCGGGTTAAAGTTATATTACTGTAAGCTTCCCTGACGCTTTCAAGGTAGCGTTTGTATTCTGCTGAGGGTCTTTCTAAGCCCTCAGGATTATCAAGCAGATTATTATCATCGTCCGCCAGTTCCCCTTTATCGTACAAAGCACGTTTCACTGGATCTGATAATGTATCATAAGCGGATTGAACTTTTGCATACCTATCATCAAGATCAACGCCACCATTTTTATCGGGATGATACATGAGCGCTTTGGCGCGGTACGCACGGGTTATATCAGTGAGGGTTGCGTTTTCTTCAACGCCTAATATGATGTAAAATTGCTTCTTTGCCATGATTCTGCTTCCCCAGGTCTACTATGTATTTACCCAGGAAAAGCTGGTCGCATATCCTTTGATATGGGACAAAATAAATGACCGGGTAGGAGGCATTATAAATCAAGGCATCTTACCAAGCAATAGGATTGTGGGATGGAAATTCAATATCGTAAATTCAATTTGCAAGTGCAATCAACCTGCTGAACAAACAGGCTTTCCTGTATTATCTAACCAGAAATTCACTCTCCACGTTATATTTTGAGGGGCCCAATTTATAGTGATGGGGTGCCCATTGTTTTGATCGATACATGCGGTTTCATAGCCAATTGATTCTACATAAACGAATATAGGCAATGCGTTTGTCTGCTGATTATTTGTAAGCTAATCCCCAAATAAAGCGCAGGTTTTCTGATTATTGCACCAGCACGTGCTTTATAATTATACTCAGTCAAATATAGTTGAATGGTTCTCTTTACCCGCATGGGCATGATAGGTTCCAGCCATATCGATATTATTAATAATTAAACTATCAATATTTATTTTTCTATTTCGTGTTGCACAGAAAATTATAGCTTGCGCAATGTCGGCAGCCTCAAGGGCTTTCATTTTTTTATAAAATGCTTTGGCTTTATTTTCATCTCCCCAGCGAATAAAGGAAAATTCAGTTTCTGTAGCGCCAGGGTCGATTTGAGATACGCGGATATTTGTACCTAATAAATCTACCCGTAGCGCTTGTGTGATGGCTTTTACGGCATGCTTTGTGGCCGCGTAGATATTTGATCCAGCAAAAACATAATGTGCGGTTAATGAGCCAATATTAATAATATGCCCTGAATTTTTTACTAGCATTGTAGGTAAGATCGCTTTTGTGACATACAATAGGCCGTTTACATTTGTTTTAATCATTGCATCCCATTTTTCTATTGCTGTATCTTGAAGCTTATCACTGGATAATGAAATGCCGGCATTATTAATTAATATATCTATATTTTTCCATTCATTTTCTAGGCTTTCAATTGCTTGTGAAACTGCATTGTGATTTGACACATCGAGCGCAAGTGGCAATACATGCGTGTTATAGTTTAACTCAAGTGTCTGTGCGAGTTGTACTAGCCTGTCAAATCGTCTCGCAGCAATAATAAGTTTTGCACCTTTTTTAGCAAAATGTTCGGCACAAGCGTAACCCATGCCACTGGAGGCGCCTGTTATAAAAACTATTTTGTTTTTAAGTGAAATGGCCATATTTTACTCGTGATCCTTCAAGCTGGATAATATGTTCTCAGTCATTTTATGTAATAATGAATCAAATAATTCTTTTTCTTTTTGAGTAATGCCTTTTAGCATGATGTCAGATTCTTGTTCCATAAGGTATTCTACTTTTTTAAGTAGAGTTTTCCCTGAAGGTGTTAATGTGATGGAAAGTGAGCGTCTATCATCCGGCAGGGCAGTGCGCTTGATAATTTTCTTTTCATCAAAATATTCTAAAACACGTGCCAATTGAGCTCTATCCAGATCTAGTGCTTTTAATAAACCTTGCTGGGTACAGGGTGTACCTAAAATATTAAGCCATGCCAATACTTGCCATTGTGTACGAGAAAGGTTAAGTGGCTGCATCTGTTGATCGACCAATTGTCGTTTCAATTTGGTAAGTTGTGAAATTTTAAAAGGAATTAAAGTGCTTAAATTAATTTTCATTGAATGACTCCTAGGGCTGCTTTAGCTACAATGGCATCTTGGTCTACAGTGCCGCCGCTGACACCTAATCCACCAATTATTTTCCTATCCATTGTAATGACATAACCCCCGCCAAAAACAATATAACGTGGAATTTGTGGAATACTCAAAAGTGTAGCTGGATTCTTTTGTATATGCGTAAAGATTTCATCCGTTGATAATCCCCATGGATGAGTAACGGCAGTAAAAGCTTTATTTTGTGCTAAATCAATGCTAATTAATGCTGCGCCATCCATACGATGGAAAGCTTTTAACGCTGCACTTTCATCTAAAATGGCGATAACCATCGGTTGATTTATTTCTGTAGCCTTTGCAATCCCAGCTTTTAAAATTTCTTTAGCACAGCTTGCGGTGATGCTGGGTTTATCATAGGTGTGCTTTGTTCTACTATGTGGCATTGTACCTCCTTAATAGTGATGGTGGATATAAATGAAATAATGGCAGTTGCAATAATATATAGCGCTACACTCTCAAGCCCCCAGGATGAATGGGTTAGATAATGCGCAATAATCGGTGCAGAGCTTCCAAAGAGGGTAAAGCTAAGATTGAATGAAAATGAAACACCCGTGCAGCGTACGCTAATTGGGAATAATTTTACAATTATGGCAAACAAACTGCCTGCAAGTGGTAGTAGTAAAATGGAAAATGTAATATATGCAATTATAGTATTTTCCAATAAGCCACTCTTTAGCATATTAAATAGGGGAAAACTAAATAAAGCAAAAAGAATACATGAGATCCTAAATAATCGCAGAGCACCATATCTATCAGATAAATGACCAAACAGGGGACAAAAAATACATAAAATTAATAAACCACTGGTCGTTAAATACAACGCGGCTGTATAACCTATCGTTTGTTGAAGGTAATTGGGTGAATATAGGGTAAATAAATAAATCACAACGGAAAACAAGCTGCACACACCCGTTGCTTGTGCCACATTCAATCGATAATGTTTAAATACAGTTTTAATGGGCTTAAGGTCAATATTATCTTTCACGCGCTCAAATTCAGCTGATTCTCTGGAGCGCGCACGTAGATAGCTTGCCAAAATTCCAAAGGGTAGGGCCAGTAAAAATGGAATGCGCCAACCAAAAGCTTGCATTTGTTCTGGGGTTAATAGCGTTGCTGTGAGTGTACATATAATTGAGCCCAACAATAAACCCAAATGGACACTGGCTAAAACAAAACTGGTCATAAACCCCCTGTTATTTTCGGAAGATTCCTCTGTTAAATAAACTGCCGCATTCGTTTCTTCTCCTGCGACAGAAAAACCTTGCATGAGTCTAAGGATAATTAATGCAATAGTGGCAATAATACCAATGGAATGAAAACTCGGTAAAATTCCCACCAGAAAGGTAGCGACACACATCATATTAACCGATAGCAATAGTGACTTTTTTCGCCCGGCTGTATCTCCCATTTTTCCAAAGAATAAAGCGCTAAAAGGCCTTACAATACATGCAGTAGCAAAGACACTAAAAGATAATAATAGGGTAATAAAGGGAGTTTGTTCTGGGAAAAATGCCTGTGCAATAAAAGTAGCCAAAAAACCATAAAGAATAAAATCATACAATTCTAAGGCATTACCAAGAACCGTGCTAAATATAGACTTTGCTTTCAATGGATTTTCCTCACCACTCAATTCAGTTGAACCATTGTATAACGCAACCATTGATAAAGTCAACAAAGGTCGGATTTAAAAAGTGAAGGCGGTAAGTGTATTAATGGAAGCACTTCTAGCTACCCTACATTTTCTGATACAATAATCATTTACCCTGTACGAAGGTGTTAACATGCCAGATAAAGACAACAAACCAACTTTCACTACTAACGATGCAGGCATACCTGTGCCCAGTGAGTCACATTCTCTCACCATCGGCCCCAACGGTCCCATACTTCTACATGATCATTATCTAATAGAACAAATGGCAAATTTTAATCGCGAAAGAATTCCTGAACGTCAGCCTCATGCAAAAGGCGGTGGGGCATTTGGGCATTTTGAAGTCACTGCGGACGTAAGCCAATACACCAAGGCCGCTGTGTTTCAACCCCAAACAAAAACGGATGTGCTTATTCGCTTCTCAACTGTTGCAGGGGAGCGGGGGAGTCCTGATACCTGGCGCGATCCACGTGGCTTTGCCGTGAAATTCTATACGAGTGAAGGGAATTTTGATCTGGTGGGAAACAATACCCCGGTTTTCTTTGTGCGGGATCCCATGAAATTCCAGCACTTTATTCGTTCACAAAAACGTCGGGTGAATAATAATTTACGTGATCATGATATGCAATGGGATTTCTGGACACTTTCGCCTGAATCTGCGCACCAAGTCACTGTGCTTATGAGTGATCGTGGCATTCCAAAATCATGGCGTCATATGAATGGTTATTCTAGCCATACTTACATGTGGGTGAATGCGGCAGCTGAAAAGTTTTGGGTAAAATATCATTTCAAAACCAATCAAGGGATACAATTCTTGAAGCAAGATGAAGCAGACAAACTTGCGGGCAGTGATGGTGATTATCATACCCGCGATCTTTTTGAGGCCATCTCACGTGGTGAGCATCCGAGTTGGACTTTACACATGCAAATTATGCCGTTTAAAGACGCTGAAACGTACCGCTTTAATCCTTTTGATCTGACCAAAGTATGGCCGCATGCGGATTATCCACTGATTAAAGTTGGAAATTTAATTTTAAATCGTAATCCTAGTGATTATCACACTGAAATTGAACAAGCGGCGTTTGAGCCGAATAACATGGTTTCGGGTACGGGGATTAGCCCAGATAAAATGCTGCTGGCCCGAGTCTTTTCCTACGCTGATGCGCATCGTGCACGATTAGGCGTGAATTACAAACAAATCCCGGTTAACAAACCGATATGCCCAGTTCATAACTACAGTAAAGATGGCTTAATGCGTATGGAAAATTCATCCGATCCCATTTACGCCCCGAACTCCAAAGGCGGGCCACAAGCAGACAGTATGAAAAATCCAGAAGTCGCAACTTGGGAAACACAAGGAGAGTTTGTGCGCCAAGCCTATACGCTACGCAGAGATGATGATGACTTTGGGCAAGCAGGTACGCTTGTGCGTAAGGTAATGGATGATGAAGCGCGTACAAGATTGGTCAACAATGTGGTGGGACACTTGAAAGACGGCGTATCTGCGCCTGTATTGGAAAGAGCTTTTGAGTATTGGAAAAATATTGACTCACACATTGGTGAGCGGATTGAGCAAGCATTTAATAAAGGCAAAGGAATGTAATCATGACCCTAGATCCCAATATTTTATTTACCCCATTTAATCTTCGCGGCCTTGAGTTAAAAAATAGGATGGTGATGGCGCCTTTAACGCGCGATCGCGCGATTCCTGGCGCTGATGCGCCTCAAGCTTTAAATGCAGAATATTATGCGCAGCGTGCTGGGGCAGGGCTAATTATTTCCGAAGCTACGCAAAGTTCGCCTACAGCTAAAGGTTATGCCTGGACACCAGGCATTTATTCGCAAGAACAAGTTGCAGGATGGAAATTAGTGACGGATGCGATTCATGCTCAAGGCGGAAAAATTTTCGCGCAATTATGGCATGTCGGCCGCATTTCACACCCTTCGTTACAACCCAATAATGCAGCACCCGTTGCACCTTCTGCTATTGCCCCCAAAGGACAATCTACCTTTATTGAAACGGGTGCATTTGCTCCCATAGGCACGCCGCGGGCATTAGAATTATCAGAGATTGCGGGCGTGATTGATGACTATCGTAAAGCGACACAAAATGCCATGCGTGCAGGATTTGATGGCGTAGAAATTCATGCGGCAAATGGTTATTTAATTCAACAATTTTTAAGTGATGGTTCTAATCATCGCACGGATCACTATGGGGGTTCTATTAATAACCGCTTACGTTTTGCCTTAGAGGTTATTGAAGCGGTGAGTGCTGAAATTGGCGCGGATCGTACCGGCATACGCTTATCACCGGTTACCCCCGTCAATGACATTTTTGATAGCGCACCAGCAACAGTTTATTTTCCACTTGTCAAAGCAATCGATCAATTAAAACTCGCCTATATTCACGTGATAGAAGGTGAAACACGAGGCGCGCGTGATGTCGGTGGATTTGATTTTCATGCTTTACGCAAAGAATTTAACGGCGCATGGATGGTTAATAATGGCTATACCCGTGAACTCGCAATAGAAGCGATTTCGAGCGGTTATGCCTCTCTGGTAGCATTCGGCAGACTTTATATTGCGAATCCTGATTTAGCACAACGATTTAAAATCAATGCACCGCTTAATGCGCTCGACACTACAACCTTATACGGTGGCGCGGCGAAAGGTTATACTGATTATCCTGCTTTAGATTAGACTCAATTGATTTCGCATCATATATCGAAAAAATAATTAAACCCTACACGAGCGATATTGGCGCGAGTCTCCCAGTCATATTGTTTCTGATAATGATAAGAGGGATTTGGGATTTCAGGATTTGCTATGGCGCGGGTATCCCCTAGATCAAGATAAAGATATTCAGCCCTGAGGGACAAAGATTCCAATAAGCCATATTCTAAGCCACCACCAACGGTCCAACCTGATTTACTTTCAGAAAAGGAGTGTGCAGGATAAGATTGTTTTCCACTGCCAGTCGCGGTGTAATCAGTATTAGCGGAATAGTTCACATCCCCATAGGCCCAACCGCCGGTTGCATAAACCAGAAAATCTTCAAAGGCCACCATCCCCAAACGCGCACGTAGGGTTCCAAAAGAATTAATACGTTCTTCAGTAGAAAGTGCAACAGGTGCGGTATAACCATCAGAATAACTAGACGTTCCTAGGGTTGTGTTATTACCGTTGATATCTGCAAAAGAAAAATCAGTTTCAAGACCTAGAACCCAACGCTTAATTTGCCAGTTATAGCCAGCTTGTGCACCGCCAAGTATGCCATTTGGATCAGGATCAATTTTTTCTGGCGCATAATAGGGGCTATGACCATAAGCACCTGATAAAGAGGTGAAGCGAGTATCCGCATCGGCCCAACCATAACCTAAATTTGCGCCTATATAAAAACCATCCCAATCATCGTCATCAGCCTGGGCTGCACCCATGATTAGCGTCGTGAAAAGCGCCAAAGAGACGTGGGAAGAGAGGTATTTATGGTTCATATTAGACATATCCTTAAAATGTTGCTAAATCAAGCTGATTTACTATGATAACTAATTCATGTGAAAAAGAAAAGTGAGCTTATTAGGGTTAAATTAAGTTCGCTTTATTGCTTATAGGTCTAGGAACCCTCATGTTATCCTCAGCCACAATGAAAACTAGCCTCTCTAATGTTCTGGATATAAACGTTCATGACTGAGATGCCCGTAACCAATGCTGAGAAGTAAAGATTATGCCCTGAGAAGTAAAGATTATGCCTAAAAAATCTGCAGTAGAAATTTTGCTATGTAAGCCAGACTCCGCTATTCGTCTTGACCAAAAAGGCGTCCATGAAAACCTGAGAATAAAACAACGTTTTGAGCAATACGTGTCGATAGGCGTATATTTAGAGGGCGCAGATTTAAAATATTATTTTTTTAAAGAGTGTGATAATACACCCAAAATTTATTCTAGTTTGGTTGAACTAAAACAAAAATTACCTAATGGACTTGAAGATATATTCGACAATACACCTAAATTATTTATTATGGGTCATGCCCGGGGTGATGAGTATGGGTTGGGCAATGGCAGTGTGGCACTCTATGAGACGAATTTTGACACTTTAATAAAGGATTTTGTAGCTGCTTTGTCGCCACAACACGGTGAAATTTGTGTGACGATGGAAGCATGTAACACTGACAATGGTGCGCAAGCTATAAAGGGAGGTCAGAAAAAAACATTTTTAGAAAGAGTATCGGAAACACATCAGCATATCACTTTTTGTGGAACAGGACCATGGGATCCTTCTGATCCACAGACCGGCTATAGAGCATCCGGTGGATTTCCACGTTTAAATGCACCCATCACCTCCATGGGTGGCGGTATTTGGAAACAGGGCAATAGTGTGATTTTTTATCACGATAATTATCAAGTTGTGGTGATAAAGTCTATGTTTGCTTCAAGGCAAACAGCTAAAGAATTAAAAGTTAACACCCTAGCGTATGCACGTGAAATTTTGAAATTAACTTCGCTCGATAGTCACGCCAGAGAAGAAATGATAAAAAGCATTTGTGCAAACCGTGATATTCTTAAAATTGTGAATTTAAAAAAAGCTCCTGGCTTTCCTCAGTCGGAGTTTGAAAGTCAAGCCATTACAAACATGAAGGCAAATGAAAAGAAAATATTAGAAAAAGAGAAAAATAATTATATCGTGCGCGCGCAAGAAATATTAGAACGCGCAGCATCAGGTGAAAAATTCACAGAAAGAGATACTCTGATTATTGCCTTAGGGCTAAAAGATCTTTCTCTATTCCAGGGGCATGAAGACCTACTTGATAAGATTTTAGATAATCACGCTTTATTAACATTGGTCATGGTGGCTTGTGGAAAAGTCCTAGTCGCAGGTTCAAGTAATGAGGCTATCATTGATTTTTTATTAAAAAAGGGCATCGATATTAACAGTGCCGATGAAGAGGGCATGACCGCGCTGCATTATGCCGTACAGAATTTTTATAATTATAGAAAAGAGCCGCTTAATCTTATTATCAAATTGTTAGATTGCGGAGCAACGCTTTATGCTGAAGATAAAGCGGGGCGAACACCTTTGATGCTAGCAACTGACCATGGCCGAAAAAATACTGTGATTGCTGGAGGATATCTTCTATTATTATTAGAACAAAAACTAGTAGGCGCAGCTCCGGGTAACGCTTATACAATGAGGCCATTAGTGTCACCCCATTTAGGATTTTTAAGAAAGGTTGATGAATACCTAGAAGAGCATAGGCATAACCCTGGGATGCAGGGTGAATATGACAAAAGATTTGGCCTGTTAAAGATATAACCAGAATGGGTTATTTTAAGTATGCTTTGAACTTTAATCATTTTAATGATGGAGCGGATACATGTCTCAAGAATTATACGATGCACCCAATTCTTTTATACAAAACGCTAATATTGACAAGGCAACTTATGAGGCCATGCAAACGGCAGCACTTTTGGAGCCTGATGTATTTTGGGCGCAGCAAGCAGAACGCTTAACTTGGTTTAAACCTTGGACACAGGTTTTTACCGGAGATTTTAGCACAGGTGAAATTAATTGGTTTACGGGTGGCGAGCTCAATGTTGCTTATAATTGTATTGATAGACATCTTGCCCAATGTGCGCAAAAAACGGCGGTGATTTGGGAAGCGGAAAATGGCGAGCAGAAAACGTTTACTTATCAAATGCTGTATGACGAAGTATGCGCAGCTGCGGCAATGTTGCGATCGCTTACTGTTAAAAAAGGCGATAGAGTCATTATTTATCTGCCGATGATCCCTCAATTAATGTTTACTGTATTGGCCTGTGCACGAATTGGCGCTGTTCACTCTGTAGTATTTGCAGGATTTTCTGCTGAATCACTGCATTTGCGAATTAAGGATTGCACTCCTAAATTGATCATTACCGCAGATGGAGGTTATCGACGCGGACAACAATTTGCTGTAAAAAAACAAGTCGATCAAGCGTTAGATGCAATTAATATTGCCCATGTCTTGGTGGTAAAGCGTACAGGTCAGGAAATTTTTTGGCAAAGCGGACGCGATCTGTGGTGGCATGAACAAAAAGACAATGTTGATTTGAACTTGGGTATCCATGCAGAAATCATGTCAGCCGAAGATCCTTTATTTATTCTTTATACTTCAGGCTCAACGGGTAAGCCTAAAGGAATTTTACATACCACTGCGGGTTATTTGCTCGGCGCCCATATATCGTTTTATTATATTATGGATTATAAGCCGACTGATATTTATTGGTGCACGGCGGATATTGGCTGGATCACAGGTCATACCTATTTGGTTTATGGACCACTGAGTCATGGGGCAACGACGTTGTTATTTGAAGGTGTCCCTAATTATCCTGATCCCGGACGATTTTGGCAAATCATTGATAAATATCAAGTCAGTGTATTTTACAGTGCACCCACCGTGATCCGCATGTTAATGCGTGAAGGGGATGAGTGGGTGAAAAAATATCAACGTTTATCTTTACGTTTATTAGGCACAGTGGGGGAGCCCATTAATCCTGAGGCGTGGCGCTGGTATTATGATGTTATTGGTGAAAAACGCTGTCCTATTGTGGATACGTGGTGGCAAACAGAAACAGGCTCCATTATGATTTCACCCTTACCGAGTTGCTGGCCGCAAAAACCAGGTTCAGCTACGCGGCCTTTTTTTGGTGCCAAACCGGTATTGCTGGATGAAGCGGGTCAATTATTAACAGGGGAAGCAACCGGTTACTTATGCTTGGCACAAGCGTGGCCTTCTATGTTGCGCGGTGTTTATGGTGATAAAACTGCTTTCTATCAACTATATTTATCTAAATTCCCACATTACTATTTAACCGGTGATAAAGCACGCCGTGATAAAGAGGGTGATTATTGGATCATTGGTCGCAGTGATGATGTCATGAATGTAGCCGGACATCGCATTGGCTCTGCGGAAGTAGAAAATGCTTTAGTGGCATACCCTTTAATTACTGAGGCAGCCGTGGTTTGTGTACCGGATCCGATTAAAGGCGAAGCCATTTATGCTTTTGCTACTTTACAAAAAGACGTAACCCCTACTGCACAATCTGCAAAAGAAGCGTGTGAGTGGGTGGCCATGGAAATTGGTAAATTTGCTCAGCCCAGTTATATTCAATGGACGAATGCTCTACCTAAAACACGATCGGGCAAAATCATGCGTAGATTATTACGCAAAATTGCTGCAGGTGAATACACGGATTTGGGGGATATTTCTACATTGGCAGATCCTGCCGTGGTAGAATTATTAATTTCTGAGAGTAAATCAGTGTATAAAAGCAAATAAGCCTATGTATTTTATATGAGATTAAAATGACTCATGAACATCACTTTTGTACTCTATTTTATTGCATCAATTATGAAAATCATATACGATGTAATTTAAATAGCTGGGAAATATGAACATGTCTATAAAACCTATAGTTAGAATAGGCAATCCATCATTGCGTGAAAAATCCCGCGCAATTGAATCGAATGAGTTTGGCAGCCCATGGCTATTAGACTTAGTACAAGATTTATGGGACTCAAAAGAGCATTATGGCGGAGTGGGTATTGCGGCCCCCCAAATTGGTATCAATCGACGCGTTATTGTGTTTGGCTTTGAACACACTGAGCGCTATAAAAATGTAGGGCCTGTGCCGTTTACAGTATTATGTAATCCAGAAATAAAAATACTTGATAAGACAGAAGTGAGTGCTTATGAAGGTTGTTTGAGCGTTGGAGATTTACGTGGGGAAGTGGCACGTCCCAAAGCGATTGAGTACTCTGGGTTTGATGAATATGGCCGAGAAATTAAGCGCGAAGTATCTGATTTTCATGCGCGATTGGTTTTACATGAAGTGGATCATATCGATGGAGTTATTTTTATCGATAGGGTGAAAAATACACTAAGTCTAGGTTTTCGTGATGAATTGATGAAATTGAGCTAATCGTTTTGCAATGCTTCCTTCTGCGGGGGAGTTGATTCATGTATATCGGAAAAGGAAGACAAATTGACCGCACTTTCTGAAATCGAATTGCTCGGATATATAGAATCCATTTTTAATAAAATACCCCAGCAAGGTCCACTTGAATTTTTTGTGCACCATAATACATTGCATCATTACGAGTTTATGAATTTTTTTGATGCAGTCAAAGTTGCTGCAATTGAATACAATGCCAATGCTTTTATGCCAGAAGCATTTTATGCGCATAAGCATAGATTAGGTTTAATAAAAGACAATATTTTAAAGGATGAGATAAAACGCTTTCTCGAAATAAATAAGCTTACATTATCCCCTGATATTGTCTATTCATTGCTTATTACACAAAAATTAAATTCCAATAAAAAGATAAAAAAAGAAATTTTGGAATTCCAAGAGAAGTATTTTGCCGTCCGTCCCATCTATTTTTCTCAAATAATAAAAGATGATTATGGTATTGACATAGACTTTTATGCAAATGACACGATTTATCGTTTCCTCTCTAATTATTTTGATTATGGGACCGCCACTTGGGCGTTGCAGCATCGTGAGCGGGGCATGTGGTATCATTTTTGCCAATTGCACCCAACACGTAGTTTTTTGGAAAGTCATTACAGAAAAGAGCTCTCTGCCTTGATTAAGCGCTTATATGCAGAGGGTCCATTAAAAGCGATACTATTTATTATTGAAGGCTTATCTGTAGATAAAAATGAAACTGAGAATTACTTATTTTCTGTTTGTATTAAGCATATCGGTTGGGCAGGATTTATAAAGAGTATAATTTTGCATCCTGAATATGTTAAAAATGATGAAATTATTCCCGATCTGCACGCATTTTTAGCCATAGTGTTGCTTTGCGAATATGCAGCAATTCTTACGTTTAAAAAAAATAAAATAAAAATTCCAAGAGATAAAAAAATCCCACAGCACAGTGCGAAATTTTTAGCTCGATTTATTTATCAGATGAATCAATATCCCCTGTTGCACACTGATCTTCTGGCGGCATTGCCTAGTTTGAGTGACTTGAATCGGCAGGAAATTTATCATCGTGCCTATGAAAAAACGCTTTATCAACAGTTAATCAATGCCTATCTTGGCAATGCACACTATATTGCGCCAACAGTTCCAGCTTATCAAGTCATTCTTTGTATGGATGACAGAGAAGAATCTTTGCGTAGATATTTAGAAATGGATCCAGCCTGTGAGACTTATGGTTCAGCGGGTAATTTTGGTTTAAATATTGAGTACAAAGGCTATTTTGATAAAAGATATAGAGCATTATGTCCTATTAATGTGAAACCGGAATTCAAAATAAGTGAAAATGCTTATAAGGTAGATCGATTTAAACTTAAGGTTCTTTATGGTTTGGGTGAGCTAAAATGGCATATTCAACAACACTCTAAAAGTATTGTGGGTGGTTCTATTATTTCTCTATTATCTGGGATTTTTTCTATAATACCCTTGATTCTTGATGTGATTGAGCCTCGTGCTATTTTGTTTATTAAGAAAAAAGTTTCTAAATTTTTTAGCACTGCCATCGCTACGGAACTTAATTATAAGAAAGAAGCGGGAGTTGAGCACGGAATTGATGTTGCTATGCGTGAAAATTTTGCTGAATCTTTATTAAGTTTAATTGGTTTAACGCAAAGCTTTGCTCCTTATATTTTCATAATTGGGCATGGGTCCATGAGTCTAAATAATCCACATCGCGCAGCCTATGATTGCGGTGCGTGTGGAGGAGGTATTGGCGCCACCAATGCAAGATTGATGGCAAAAATATTAAATGAGCAACAGGTCAGGCAAGCATTAAGGCAACGTCATATTGATATTCCAGAGGAATGTCAATTTGTTGGAGCTTATCACAATACCTGTAGTGATGAAATCGAATTTTATGATATCCCTCATGATAATGAACTCAATAAGATTATAACTAAAATACGCTATGCAGCGATATTAGAATCCAAAGAGCGTAGTAGAAGATTTAGTGATTTACCCTTAAATAGAAAACCTGAATATTATTATAAGTCAGTGCAAGCTAGATCATTGGATCTACGCCAACCCAGAGCGGAATATGGTCATTCTACCAACGCTTTTTTTATCATTGGACCTAGAGAATACACACATCATTTATTTTTAGATAGACGTTCTTTTTTACTTTCTTATGATCCTAAGCAAGATCCAGAATTATCGATTTTGACAAAATTGCTGACTGCCACTATACCCGTAGTTTCTGGGGTCAATTTAGAATACTATTTTAGTTATATTGATAATGAATTCTATGGCGCAGGAACTAAATTACCTCATAATGTCAATGCATTGGTGGGCGTAATGAATGGGCACTTAAGTGACTTACGCGCAGGCTTGCCTTGGCAAATGGTAGAAATCCATCAGCCCGTACGTTTATTTTTGCTCGTTATTGCAGATATTGATAAGGTGCGACAATTATTATCCGGATCACACCCATTTAGTCAGAAAATAAAAAATGAATGGATCAATTTTTCAGTCCATGATCTTAAAACAAATACGCTATGGATTTATAAAAATAATGATTTCGTGCAATGTTATGCAGATGGCTTGGCACCTAATTATCTACAACATGATCCAAGAATTCTATCTTCTAGACATCATATAGAAATAGGTACGATTTATTATGGAGATTAAATTTTATACTTATTTATTTATATATTTTGCAGCGTCATCATTAATTCGTTTTATTTGGGTTTTACTAGTGAGCATGATGCGCAATAAGCCTTTAGCAGGGCGGCTTGTTAAATACATGACGGATTATGGCTCATTATTAGATTTAACTCATCTTGCACTTGCATTTATGTTATTTAAACAGGATGTAACTTTTACCATACCGAATTTTGCTTTTGAGAGCTTTGATTTTGATGTCAATTGGAATATAAGATCCTTTCTATTTTTATCATTTTCCGTTACGATCATTAGTGTGATTAATCGATTTTCAACGGTTTATTTATTCAGGGATCTCTTTTATTTCAAGTTTTTTGCTATGATTTATTTACTGCAATTGGCTTTAGTATTACTGATACTCACCCAAGGGAATGAAACAATATTTATCGGCTGGGAGTTTTTGGGCATATCATCTATCTTACTGATTGCCTTTTATGAGTATCGAATATCAGTATTGAAAAATTCATTGGTGATCCTTGCGATTTATAAATTGGCTGATTTATTTTTATATGCAGCATTGCTGTATTCATCAGCAGCGGGTGAAACCTATTATTATCAAATGTCTAATCCCTATTGTATTGCGGCTCTTTTATTGGCGTGTTTGCTTAAGTCCAGTGTTTTTCCTATGTATTGGCTGCCACGCGCAGTAGAAGGACCCACGCAATCTACTGCAGTTTTTTATGGCAGTCTAGCAACGCATATCCCGATTTTCATTTTTATGAATGTTTGGGAACATCATAGCCTTAGCACTAATACGCTATTTGTGGCTATTGCGGCTGTGATTATTCTTATTGCTATTGTTTGTGCGAGCATGCTGAGTAAAGCGGCTAATGATGCAAAAAATTCAATTGCCTATGCCGCTATAGCGCAATTGGGGATCATCTATTTGGAAGTTCTTTTTGGGTTTATCTGGCTTGCTATTGTGCATTGTATACTTCATGGCATTTATCGTACTGTGGAGTTCTTGCGTTCACCCTCGATTATTTACGAGCATCAGTTAATTGAACAGGATAGGAGGATATCCGGTGAGCCGCTTTTGTATCGCCTGACCCATTTGTTGCCTATAAATCTGCAGTTATGGCTTTATAAAATAACTTACAATGAATTTGTTTTCTTTAGAATAATGATGGATGGTGTAGAAAGTTTTATGGGATTATTTTCCTCTAGAATGAATGCGCTTGTAGTTAAATCCTATATTTTTTATAGTTTGGCATTCATTTTTTTAATTGAATTAATCACCTTTAGTTTAGGTAGAAAATTAATTATTATGGATGAATTATTGCTCGCACTTGCTTATGTATTAAATATTTTGGCAATGATGAATAAATATCGACCTTGGGTATTTTATGTTGCGCTAACAGCCTCAGTAATGACTTCTTTACTTATTCTGTCTGATAAATTGTATCCCGTTCTGATTTGGAGTGCAGTGATTAGCACGGTGATTATGCTTTACATTTTAATTATGACTTACTTGCTGCGCGATAGATTGCAACAAACCGCTAATTTTATGGGGCAAATGCATCAATCCAGCGGTATTAATTTTATTTTGTTTATCCTAGGCCTTTCTATTATTGGCATGCCTGGATTAGGCATTTTCTTTGTTTGGATACGATTAGAACATGCGTTAATGAATGTTTATCCAGGCACTCTTTTAAGCGTCTACGTATTATTGTCATTGAATACTATTGTGTTCTTTAGATTTTATTATGTAAACTTTTTGGGTAAATATGACGTGTTGAAGCAAATAAAATTAATGCATCCGTAAGTGATGAGGTTTTTCCTAATTCATTTCAATTTCTCATTTTCTATCCTTTTTCATGTTGATTTTGTCTTAAAAATAAATGATACCCATTAGCATAGCATATCTTATCCTCACCATAGCAAACACGTTGAAAAATACGCTTTAATAGAGGAAAGCCCTTTGAGTTGCTTGGAATATATTTTCTGCTCAGGGCTGACACAATTCGCATAAAATATATTCCAAGCAACTCAAAGGGCGTTTTATCCTGAGATATCAGGCACCCATAAAATAGACTGAGGAGGTCCATTATTTCATGTTATATTTTTTTATTGTCCTTGATGTGCATTCATATATTGACGCAGGACTTGATTAATTAAAGTTTGATATCGACCATTATGATGTTTAAACCAATCTAATACATCGGGATCAAGTCGCAATGAAATCATTTTCTTTTTACCTGGATCGACTATTTGTGCATTGACCCAAAATGTTTCATCCGTGGGGGGATTGTCGGGATCATCATTCTTTTCGGCTATTTTGTGCAGACGTTTATAATCCGTTTTTGATGATTCATGCAAAAGGTCATCTTGCGAATAACGCTTAATATCAGTTGCTTTTAATGTTTTTTTCATAAATTTTTATTTCTCTGGCATTGGCTCTGCGAAATGAAATAATACGAATAATGTTCAAGCCGCGTAGGGTATAGACAATCACAACTACCCGATCATGCAATAAACCTAAGACGACATATCGTTTTTCGCCATAATCTTTATGATTATCTTCTTGTATAACCAATAAAGAAGTCCAAACACGGCTAACGTCTATAAAATCTAATCCATGATTTTCTAGGTTATATAGACGCTTGGTATGACTCCATTCAAAAAATCTCTTCATGATTCCTGCTTATAATTGTATATACAGATGTATATATTGTCAATGCATTAAGTATTTAATGATCATTATTAGGCTGCAATATATCACTAATGATTAATCTGAGCCGCTTTTTCAAAATGGTTAATAGATATTCTGAGATATTAGACACCCATAAATTAAAAGTGGATGTCTTTTGCTTGCCTATCTTCTGCTAAAATCACTTAATACCGTTCAACAATACTATAAGGATATATTTATGAAAAAAGTTATGGCTTTAACGATTGCTGGTTTAATGTTATCTAGCGTCGCTTATGCGTCACAGCAGGCAGATCTGCTCTCCACTTGGGTGAATGATAAGAAGTTATCGCTTAAAGATATCGTTCAAAAAGCCGAAGCGTTTGATAATAAAACGAATAACCCGCATGAAGGTATTACCTGTATTAGTAAGGACGCGCTGGGTTATAACATTCTGGTTCATCCTAACCCAGCAAAAAATAAAAATGCAGCCGCATTTACAGATGAAGAAAATAAAGTGTTAGCCCAAGTATTTGCTGCCGTAAACGGTAAACAGCGCACGGAAGCTGTTCCCGTTTCTTATACGGTCAATCAGTTAAATAAAGAGGGTACGGCTTATTTAGTCGAAAAAGATAGTTTTTGTATGGCTTATCAGGTCGTAGCGAAAAAGTAATTTAGCATCGATAAGCGTGCTTATGAAAGCAAAATAATATGACACCCATTTGCTAGCCAAATGTTGTGGGTGTCTATTATTTTCTCAATTGGCTGCTCTTATGCGATTATTCATCCGTGTCTATGATGCGGGGTTGGATATTTTTTTTGGCATGTGTAGAAAATTTTTCATGTAAGCCTGTAATGGTTTGACTGCCGGTCTGCACGAATAAAAAGGGTAAAATACCATGAATAATGCAAGCCATCCCAGCTATAATCATACGCGCACCCGATAATGATGCAAATTTTGCGTGTTCAATATAGGTTTCACCTACACTACTGGGGTGAGCTGTAAAAGGGTTACGCATGGATGCTCCTGGTAAGTTAATATTTTCTCATTATAGATTAAAGTGTTGCAGAATATCTACGTAACTTCTCAATAAGTGGGCCATGTTCAGGGCTACTCATTAAAACCTGTCAACGATAACAGGGTTACACCTGAGTTCTACTACTAGATAATGGCTTAAACTAGCTTTTGGAGTTTAACTATGAACTGTATGCCTTTGTTTTATATGGGAATTATATTGTGTGTCTCAGCGTTAACGGCATATGCTCATTCTAGCAACCCGATTGCGCACCTTGGGCTTGCTAATAACAGTGATTATTATTTAGTCCTTAGCACTGTAGATCATGATACCGCGAGCTGCAGTGACGAATGTTACCCCGTACTGGCCCCGAAAAAGGGTTCGACCGCCAATGAAATGTCCCAGCAATGGGTGGATTTATGGAGTACGCGCGATTGGATCTATGTAGGATACAATGTCTGCCAGTCGGTGAGTTACTCTGCTGCGGGCTTGCCGCAATGCCAAGGCTATTTAGGGCATTTAGGCGCAACCTTTAGCCCACCTAAAAATGCTAAATTTGCTGCAGAAGAAGGCAAGGTTAATATCACCACTGCCCATGGCAACACCTTATTTATTGCTGAATTTGTTCCCGATACGCCGGTTGAGCCCATTATTGTACCCAATCCGGTGCGGTATGATACCGTACCGTTTCGCGGCAATAATATTGCTGCAGCAGAATTTTCAAGTCCGAGTATCGATTGGATCATTCAAGATGGTTTTCCCAATAAAGAAGAGCTTAAGCATTTTGCCGAATATGGCATGAATACTTATCGCATTCCTATTCGCTGGTCTTATGCGCAACCGACATTACTGGGGCCTTTAAATCAAGCGTATGTTTCGCAACTGGTGGCTTCATCCACACTTTATTTAGAAGCAGGATTTAACGTAATAGTCGATTTACACAGTTACATGCGTTTTCAACCCAATTCAATGATCGAACCCTCCCATGCAGGCCAAGTGGTTAATGCAGAAGAACTTACCGATATTTGGGATAAACTCAGTGATGCATTGTTAACTTTATCAAAAGCTTATCCGAAACAGCTCATGTTTGATCTCATGAATGAGCCCATGAAAGATCTTAACTCAAGGGCAGTGCTTGATCGCTATAATGCTGTGATAAAAATGTTACGTGACAAGGACTTAAGTAATTTAATTCTACTAGAAGGTGCACATTGGAGCGGCATGCATTCTTGGCTGACTGAAAAAGATCAACAAGGGCAAACCAATGGTGATGTGTTTATTCCAGAGTTTATAAAAGATCCTATCAACCATTATGCCATTAATGTTCATCAATATTTTGATAGCGATCACAGTGGTACCCAATTGAATTGCACCAGTTTACCGGTTGAAAAAATCAAATCCTTTATAGCTTGGGCCGATAAATATCAATTGCGCTTTATGGTGACAGAATTAGGTGGTGCTGATGCAGGTCATTGTCAGCCCATGATTAAAGATTTTCTCACCTTAATTCACGGCAGCTCGCAACTCTTAGGTTGGACATTGTGGGCCGGCGGTCGGCATTGGGGTGATTATATGCTGAGCAATTATAAAGGTGGCGGTTCAGCACAATTACCGCAAGTGTTAATCGATGCGGATTTTTTATCTCGTCCTAAACGTTAGGTTTGGTAAGCCCTTTGAGTCGCTTGGTCGATATTTTATGCTCAGGCTGACGCAATTCGCATAAAATATCGACCAAGCGACTCAAAGGGCGTTTTATCTTGAGATAAAGACAATCGTAATACATCTGTCTGTCAAATATAAGTTCTCATATCCGAATAAGTTATCAACAAACAGGCTGCGAATAGGTTTTTACGCGAATTGCGTCAGCCCTGAGTGTAAACCTATTCGCAGCCTGTTTGTTGATTCTTCTATTTAAGGCAAATTGCTTTCCATTCAGAAGTAAAATGAGTATAGTGATTATTATTTTCATTTTGCTTAGGAGAAATACCATGGCCGGAAGTTTGCTGAATTTTTTTGATCGATTTGAAACCGATGCATTTGATCGGTTTGAAAATAAGTATCTTGCCTTAAGTGTGTTTGATGCCTTGTCTCCTGGCGCAGAGCGCGAAGGTGATAAGACGAATAGCGCTAAAGATACAGCGCCATGGTGGGTTCGGTTGCTCTTTCCCGTTAAAAATCATATATCACGCAATTCTTATGGAGACGACAACACAAACAAATTACCTCGTTATGGTCTCATATATGCCCCTGTGCGTTGGTTACTGGGGGAAAGAAAAGCAGAGCAATTTGATATCCTTAGACAGCACCATTTTAAAGGTACATCGTCCTTCCAAAAAAGTAATTCCCACTATTTCCGTTTTAAGCATATGAACGGCGCATCATTCGCATTGAGAGAGAATTTCGTCATTGGCTATGGCCCTAAGCGGGGCAAAATTAATTTTTTGGCTTTTTTAAATCCATTCAACTGGTTTCGTACTTTAGATAATCTATTTATTAATAAGGGCTTGGCAATGATTGCTGAGCAATTATATAAAGAAAGACTGATGGGCGAGGAGCACATTATCAGTCGATGGGGCTATGGTCTAGTGGGTGTGGTGCTGTGCACAATAGGCGCAGCTTTGCGTCTGCCACGGGTGATAACGCAATATGTAGTGGGCGCGACTGTCAAGCCCTTATGGAATTGCATTAAATATGATATGACCCACAAAGCCGCACTGAAAGCAACGCCTTGGTGGGGCTGGTTATTAGCCGTAGTCTTAACCGCAGTTAATGTTGTGGTGATCGGTTTAACCTTAGGAGGCGCTGCGCCTGTGATGGCGCATATTTCAAATGAAGCAAGTAAACTTACCATAGGTCTTGCAGAATCTGCTCTGCCCGCGGTAATGGTGCCCGCACAAGAAGTTGTGGTACAGCCGGTTGCTACTGCTCTGAATGAAGCCATTAAGCTGCCCCTACCCACCTCGTATTTACAATGGTTTCCAGACACCAGCGCGATACTAATGTCTATTTTATCAGCCGCACCTTCGGACTGTGTTGCTAAGCCGTTATGTAATAAGTTTTTTACGTCTAGTAATGATGTAAACAACAATAAGACTATGGATTTTTCAGATCCTAATGGCGATAGCGTACCTGAGGATATTAATAATGTCGAAGCGGATTACACGTTAAGAATGTTTAATAAGATGTCTAATACCTAGCAGTGCTCAATTAACGCCGTATTAAATATTCAATAGGACCGGTTTGAAAGTATTTCGTCCAGTAATGGCTAAATACAAAGATAATGATTAATATCGCGAGCGCTACTAGATAATATTCGCTAATGTGTAATTGTGTAGCAAGTCGCAAACCAAACCACAGCATAAAGCAAGCCGCTAAGATGCTCTCCGCTAAGTAATTAGTTAAGGAGAGTCGTCCTACTGCGGCTAAGGCACAGGCTATTTTCCCCATATTTTGCTTGCGGCACAGATAAATAATCGTGATCACATAGGTAAAACTCATGGGATACACGCTAATGATATAGGCCAATTCTTTCAGTGCAGGATGCATCCCCACTTTAAGTTCTGCATACATCACATTGGCCGCGATACTCAATATCCAGGCAAACGGCAGTAGACGTTTTATCATCGGCAGATAATAATCTAGATGATATAAAATTTGTTTGCGCCCAACGTAAAGCCCTAATAAAAACAATCCCAATATTTTTAAAAAACGTTTTGAAGTTAAGCTATTGGCCAAGTGCACCAGGGTGCGATCATAATTAGAACTGATAAATTTCATCCAGGGTCCTTCCCTAAATGCACTCAATGCTTTGCCATGTGAATAGGTCACGTAATGGTTGGGATGAAAATAAAAATTTGCTTGTTCAAATAAACCCATGATGACAGGCATAAATAAAATGACACCTGCCGCGATCAATAGGTTTCTGTCTGAGAGATCTTTAAATAACAGTAAAAAAACACCTGCCACAGCATAAATACGTAAAATATCATGCGGCGAAAAGAGTAGGGCATGTAGCCAACCAATGATAAATAATAAGGTCAGTCTTTTTAAGTACCGATACACAAAATGAGGTTGGGTGTGTGCTTTTGCGAGTAAAATGGAAAAGCCTACGCCAAATAAAAACGCGAATAAGGTGTAGAATTTAAACCTTAAAAAAATTTCATGGAAGACTAAGATCCATTGATCAATAGGGTAGGAGGCGAATTGATTTTGTAGTGTGCCAGAAAGATTCCGATAGCCTGAGAGGATGAAAATATTCGCAAACATAATACCGCACAGGGCAAACCCACGGAGAATATCGAGTATAGGCATGTGGGTGGATGCTTTGATGATTTTTGCTCTGTTTGAATAAGAGCAAAAATCATATTACTTCCAAAGCTAACTGTCAATTAAGGCCTATTGATACATAATAAACATCGGTTGTGGCTTCAATCCAATGATTTGACTGGGCGTAAATAAGCCAGTGCTCGGCGGTTTGAGATCATTGATATAAAATAATTTCATCCCCGTAAATTGCACCGATTCAGGCACAATAAAATCGTGATAAGTACTCAATTTTTTTGCCTGTGAGCCCCAGCCGTCCATATTCATTACGATTTGCACTTCAGGCAGCGGCTTAATGTTCTTGGCATTGGTGACCATATGCTCAGTAAACCTATGAACAATCAGCACCTTGGGTGGTAATTTATTGTCACGTACGATCTTGGCTAAGAAATTGGCCGCATAATTGACATCGGTTGCGTCCATCGTACCGATTTTCGAGCCGGGTTTATCACCGGATTTCATTGAAAATTCCGGATCAATTGCAAGCATCACATTAGGGAGTGCAAGGTATTTAGCCAGCGGTGGCAGCTCGGCTTGCAGATCACTTAAACCCACTTGCACGTCCAATATCATGATCCCATTGACTTGCTTGGCTAAAGCCAAGGCTTTTTGGATTTGATCATCGGGCATCCGCTTTCTGTATTTACCGTCTGATCCAGCGCTGCCTTGGGCGACCACGGCTATGTAATCAATCGCCGGAATAATGGGCGTGTGAGGGTCTGCGGCGCGCCAACGGGCCACTTCGTTCTGTAGCATTTTGATCATTTGATCAGGGGGATATTGCCCTAGGACACCCATTTTTGCAGAATAAAAGTTCCCATAATAGGCCACAATGCGGTTAGATGGCAGCATTGAGTCCCCTGAGTGCGCATAAGCACTAAGACACGCAAATAAGCCTAGAAACAGCGTAGCCGTCAGCAAGACTAGTTTTTTAATCGGACAAATAGTACGTTTCAAGATATTCACCTTTTTTAGGGTTAACCTAGAGAGTATAGATGATAACTAACTATCAAGCATGATGATGACCTACCCCTTATTTGCCTTATAGTTATTTTCTTCATTAATCATATGGACGCAAAACAATTAAGTGAATATTAAGTAAGCAGTTAAGCATTGTTTTGGGAAATGACTCACTGTATTATTATTCACTTATTGTATAAGAGGTGCATGATGTGGGAAAAAAGTAGATTGGGTCAAGTCGTACGTGATAAAAGAACCCGTTTTGAAAGCAGTATTCAGGAATACGCTGTGCAATTATTTGCTTTATCGGATGCCGATCAAATTATTCAAACACAAAAATATTTAGAAGTTTTTTGGAAAGTTTACCCTACGATTGAAAAAGCCAGTAATGAGCCGACACCTGATGTGATCTATGAAGCACTGAATGGAATATTATCTTATCCGTATGAAGATGATGATATTGCAAAACTCAATGAAAAATTTGTTAAGCACTTAAAAGAAAAAGCGCTACAAGGAAAAGGTGAACCTGAGCATGCGTATTATTTGTCGCAAATCCTTGATAAAAAAGGAGATACCGAATCGGCGAAAATAATAAAGGCACAATTTGATGCTGCGTGTGCGGCAGTTGCGCAAGAAAAAGCAGAAAAAGAACAGGCACAGGCCAAAAGAGTTGCGGAAGCTGAAAATGCAAGACAGCGTCTTGAGGAACAAAGAGCAGCTGCAGCCCATCGACGCGCTGAAAAGGCAGCAAAAAAGAAGGCCGAAAAAAATCAACAGACCATAGTCGCACAAGGATCAGGCACTTCTGCAGAACAACCCGCTGATAACAATGAAACAGACCCTGCAACAGCAAAAAATGATACGCCCGTTGTGAGCATCGCGCCTCCTGTAGAAGATTATGATGCGATGGTCCTCAAGGCTCAGGAATATGTGGTTAAAGAAGATTATCCGTCTGCCATTAAGTTATTTAATCAAGCCGCACAGCAAGGACATATCGAAGCGTGTTATCAATTAGCCCGATGCTTTGAATATGGTTATGGTACAAAAAGTCATATGGGCTGTGCTGTCTTTTTTTATGTCCGTGCAGCATTTAAAAAACATGATTTAGCTATTAAAGCGTTAGATCGATGCTTAAATCATGAAGGGCAATTATTACTTGCAAAGTTAGATAAAAATGAGCCGAATGAATATCAAAAAATTATTAAGGAAACATTGTTAGCGGCGCTTATGCCTGAAGTTATGTTTGCAGATGAACAAATACTTAAACACCCGACCAATCGTGCTGCTGTCATAGGGATTTTACGCAAGACACAAGAAGAGATACTGTTGCGTGAGGATGTTCAGAATCATCTAGGTAAACTGATTGCATTGTTTCAATTTGAATTTGAAATTTTAGGTATTGAAGTTAATTTGGAATTAAATGAGCAGGTTGAGGTGTCAGTGAGCGATCAAGAAGCATGGCTTGCTGAAGCTAAGCTTGTCTTGAGTCAAATGCTTAAAACGCCCGAAGCTCATGATGAACAAATTTTAGCTAAATTAGCTGAGTATTTCCCAGTAAAAACGACTGAATCTGAATCACGGGCTGTTTTAGTCCCTTTTGAAAATAAGCGCAGGGCAAACTTGATAGTTCATGCCACATCGCTAATGCTGTTGCGATCCATACAATTTTTCAGTAAATCTGATCCTCAAAAAGCATTGCCACATGTCAATTGCTTGATAAAGCTATTGCGCTTTAATCGTGACGTATTAACTTGGGTGCAATTTAATCCTCTATTTAAACAATTGAGCCTATCGTTAAATTTAAGTTTTTCAGATGAAATCATGATTCCATTGAATGAACTGGAAATGACTTATAATGACAGTTTATATAATTTTATTGCTATTGCCGGTAAAGTATTGCGTGAGCAAACCTCAAAAACAATAGCCGCACTTTATGAAGCATTGGTGACTATCGTTTTGACGGATAGGGACTTGCAGCGCACCTTAGCCCCTTTTATGTTCGCTATAGTTGTATTTCAAGGCGCGCAGAATAAACAAAAACATCCTTTGATAGCGGCCTTATTGACTTTACAGCCGTATCAGCTCACAGATCATGAGGATTGGGAGCATACGATTAAACACCTCTGTAAAAAATCGCCCCTAAAAGAGGCGGTGCAATTTAAAACAGAAGCTGAATTATATGCATTTATTAGTGCTGCGATATGGACGATAAGCGCATGTCGATCGGGCTACGTCTTTGCTAGTCTGACGGCTCAAGAGAGGGAGAAAATTACAAAATACAGTAATGACTATACAAACTTTGTAACCGATGTCGATATGAAATTTAGGAAAGACGGAAATTTTACTGCCGATCAGGTGACTGTTACCAACAACCCTGTTTTAAAATATTTAGAGGGCATCAAAACACTGGATGCCACAAATCCTGCATTAGTCCTGGCACTCATGGATGCCATCATCAATTCTGGATTGCCCAGCGTTAATAATGGCTCACGTGAAGAAGTATTAAAGCATCCCTTAAATTATCTAACCGTTGAGAAAATTATACTTGACGCAGAATCCTATGCAGCAAGACTATGGGATGCGCTCGATAACAATGGAGATATCACGAATAAAGAAACCATACATGCAATAAAGCGGACCGCGAACATGAAGACGGCTATCACTCATTTAAAATCAAAGTGTGTGACTGCTGGCGCTTCATCAGGACTTGCTGCAGAGGGGGCAGCATCGCAGTCACGCGCCCCCTCTATAGTAGTGCCTATTCTCATTGAAGATAAAGTAAAAGCGGTTAGCTTATATTTGTTCAGTATTTTTAAAGATATGGGCAATCAGTGGAAAGACATTTACACTACGCCTACACGCAAGCGCTTGTTTATACAAAAAACAATCGATAAATGTCAGCTTAATGATTGGTCTCTAGATGATAAACAAAATCTGGTGGAAAAATTTCTATTGAGATTTCCTCTTGATGCATTAGGTACGTATCATGGATTACTCGCTCAAGAGCTGGCAGCCAAGATCACCGCGCAGCCTAATGGCAGTGTGAGTAAACCTACCCGTCATGCACAACAAAGTGCTCAAAGCAATAATAATGCTTCATTACAACAAGGGAATGCGATACCCGTTGTTGCAGTTAATGCAAAGATTGAAGATAAAGTAACTCATAGTTTATCTTAGTTTGAATTTGCTTTTTTCTTGATTAGAAAATCTAATGATAAGGGCCCTGGACCATAACATAAAAGTGTGGTCAGTAACAGGGCCCAATAAAAATGATCGATAAAATTTAAATAAGTAAATTGTATCACCGCAGTCATCAGTAATAATGGCAGGGTAGCTAATCGCGTGGCGAAACCCAATACCAATAATACAGGACAAGTAAGTTCAGCTGTTGCCGCTAAATAGGCAGCAATTTCAGGCGGAATGAAGGGCACACGGTATTCGTTAGCGAATAAATAGAGTGTGGCTTGCCAATCCGTAATTTTAGTTAAGCCTGAGTACCAAAAAATACGTGCCATCCATAAGCGGATCACGAGTACTAATAAAGGCATGCCATAGTGTGTTAGGCCTTGTGTGGTTTTAATGTAAATCGATGTGATCGTTGTTTTCATAGCGTGTAGTGTTTTATTATTAGAAACATAAGTTGCATGTCTATTTTAAATTAAACTATCTTGTAATACTATCTTATAAATTGCATTGTTACAAAGTGTTAGCCCTATTTTTTAATCACGCTAAGCATTCTTCTTGCTAAGGAACAATAATGAAACCTTATTTCATGGGCATAGACATTAGTACGACTGCTTCCAAAGTGTTGGTTGTGGATAAACAGGGCAAGGTGATCGCCACCCATTCCTCACCCCATACCTTATCTACACCGCAACCTCAATGGTCTGAGCAAGATCCTAATGAGTGGTGGCAGGCGACGTGTCATGCACTCCATCAGGTGTTAAATAGGGTTAATCCGCAAGACATTGCTAGCATAGGTTTGACTGGACAAATGCATGGCTTAGTTGTTTTAGATGCACAAGGTAAAGTATTGCGTCCAGCCCTATTATGGAATGATCAACGCAGTTACATCGAATGTGAAGAAATCACTGAGCAGTTAGGCGCACGCTTTTTGACTCAGCATATAGGCAGCACATTACTCACCTGTTTTTTCCCGCCTAAATTAAAATGGTTGCAAAAACATGAGCCTCATGTCTATAAAAATATTGCTCATTTTTTACTGCCCAAAGACTACATCCGTTATCGTTTGAGCGGTGCTTACATGACGGATGTGGCCGATGGTTCAGGCATAGGATTAATGGATATCGCACAACGCACATGGTCGGATACATTATTAACTGCCCTCAATATTCCTGTAGCGTGGTTGCCCGATTTATATGAATCGCAAGAAGTCTGCAGCGCAGTCAGTCTTGAAGCAGAAGTCGTCACACACCTACTTGCAGGCACACCGATTGTTGCAGGAGCAGGCGATCAGCCAGCAGGAAGTATTGGTTGTGGCATTGCAAAAGTGAATGCGACCAATATGGCCGTGGGCACTTCCGGCGTGATTTTTTCGGTAACGGATCATTATGCGCCTGAACCCTTAGGACGTTTAAATACTTTTTGTCATGCTATTCCTAAGACTTGGTTTTATATGGGAGTCACTTTAAGCGCTGCGGGTTCAATGCATTGGCTGCGTGAGAATTTAGCGCCTAATCATTCCTATAAGGAATTAGATGACATGGCAGCACTGATTGCACCGGGATCACAAGGATTGCTTTTTACGCCCTATCTTTCTGGTGAGCGGCATCCCCATGCTGATCCCCTGGTGCGCGCATCATGGGTAGGTCTAAGTTTACGCCATCAACTGGCGCATATGACCCGTGCTGTGATGGAAGGGGTGGCGTTTAGCTTAAGAGATGTGTTAGAAGTGTTTTATCAACAAGGCATTACGCCTAAGCAGCTTATGATTAGCGGTGGGGCAGCCAACAGTGCTTTATGGCGTCAGATCATTGCTGATGTGACCGGCTTGCCTTTATTGACTGTACAAGCCAATGAGGGCGCGGCATTAGGTGCGGCAATTCTTGCAGCTGT